>ERZ1664508.1-NODE-1-length-48800-cov-9.755544_pt1 | contig 48800 bp, 45 predicted proteins | sample MGYA00575339_ERZ1664508 | MGnify/ENA primary metagenome ERZ1664508 (study PRJEB40874, sample SAMEA4040765) | Gallus gallus | biome: gut; material: content | place: India | collected 2016-01-01 | study: EMG produced TPA metagenomics assembly of PRJEB14491 data set...
AATAATAGAGGATTTTAATTATGGAACTTACAAACAAACAAATCAGAGAGCAACGAGAATTTGAAACTTTGTTCAAAGACCCTAAACACGCAAGAGCAATGTGGTCACAAGAAGTTGCAAATCGTTATAGTAAACCAGCCCTTGAACCTATTGCAATCTACGATAAAGATGGTAATCTTACACAGACAAGTCAGATAGAAATGGCTGTGTGGAAGCATTTGCTTGATGAGTTGCGTGCACAGGGCAAAGACCGTTTGCCTACCGAGGGCGAAATGATGGAGGCTTGTCAACAATACTATGCGCGTCATAACGCCAGCTCTTATGTAGCACGTCGCGATAGCATGGGCGCCAAGCCTGTTGATGAAACAAAGCAAAATCTTCAAGTAAATAATCCGCTTGAAGATTTGAGTGATGAAGAACTCCAAGTTATGGAGCAGGCACTGAATGAATATCATAAGCAGCAGGAGATGATTGTAAATGATACAGAAAAAATGGAAACTCCTATTGATGTTCGTACTATTTGTAATGCTGATTACGATAGTAACAACACTGATAACGATTGCGGTAACATCACCGAAAACTGATTTTAATCCAGAACAATTTGTAACACCTCAATTTGAGGGATATGAGGTACCAAAATATGATTACGAAGAGTGCATTTATAAATCAGAAGAATTTGACTGGTCAAACAATAGCTGTAGCACAAATAAATAATCAGCAACACCCACAATTCACTACAGTAAAAGCACAATCTGTAAATACAAATTTGTATTGTATTAACAGAAATACAGGTGAAAAAGTAATTCGTCAGAACTGTGAGGTTGTTGTAAAATTTGACAAAATCAATAAAATTGATGACCTTATTGTAAAGAAATCAAATGCATCTATTGATAAACCTATCGCCGATATGTCTTATACGCAAGGAGCACCTATAAAGTAATGGCCGTAAAAGATATGTTCAGTGGTGTTAGTGGCGAGATAAAAAGACGACAGCTTATACGAGATTATCCCTCATTTGTAGAATTTGTAAATGAAGGATTTTGCATGACACATTTTCACCACTTTGTAGCATCTACTGTGCAGAAATTCCTTGAAACAAAAACTAAGAATGCATTTGACATATTACTTTTATCCGTGCCTCCGAGACATGGAAAAAGCTTCTTAATAACAGAGACCCTCCCGGTATGGTTCCTCGGTAATAACCCCAAAGGTGAAGTAATTATTTGTAGTTATCAGAGCACATTTGCTGAGAATTTTTCTAAAATTTGTAGAGATAAGTTTAATCGCTTTTGTCCTGCTATAATGCATTCACATCCAGATAAAACATTACAGAGAGCTGAGCTGTGGGGTACTGAAGAAGGTGGCAAATGCCGCGCAGCCGGTCTTGACGCTGGTATCACTGGTTTCGGTGCTGAGCTATTTATCATAGACGACCCTATTAAGAATGCAGCAGAGGCTAGTTCAGATGTAATTATAAAGAAAATACTTGCCGAGATGGGTCCCAGCGTTCAGTCGCGTATTTATCCACATGGTAAACTCATTGTAATACAGACCCGATGGGTTGAGAATGATGTGGTCGGTTTTATAAAAGATAACTGGTCAGAATTTATCTGGGCGGACATAAATTTACCTTGCGAGTATGATGAGGTTGCTGCACAAGAAGGACCAGACCCGTTAGGGCGTAAACTTGGCGACAGTCTGATGGGACCTCACCTCAACGACCCTCCTCTGCCGCAAAAAATTTGTAATGATAACGAGTGGCTCCGCTCTAAAAAGATGGTCGTGTGTGCTGCTGAGGGGCAACGCGTGTGGAACTCATTGTATCAAGGGCGACCTACGGGTGCAACCGGCAACACATTTGATGAGACTTGGTTTAAGTCATTTAAGCGAGATGAGTTCGCATTAGAGCGTGACCATAAAGAGCATACTAATAGAGAGTTATCCACTCGTAAGAAGTTTGAGTACTTGCAGTTGTCCATAGATGCTACATTTAAGGGCGGAGTTGAGAACGACTTTGTCGCTATGGGGTTGAGAGGTCTGTATAGAGGTGATGTGTTCTTGTATCATCAGGTCAATAAGCGCATGAGCTTTACGCAGACCGTTGAGAAGATAAGATGGTTCGCTGAGGAATTTCCAGAGATAGATGAGCTTGTTATAGAAGATAAGGCGAATGGGCCTGCTATTGCTGATACGCTGCGCTACATGGACGGTATGCCACCTGTTGTGACAGTAAATCCTATGGGTGGTAAAGAGGCAAGAGCTGCTGCTGTAACACCATTTGTAGAGGCAGGGCACTATCATATTGCTGATGACTTACCCGGCGGCGACGTAGATTGGCATATACCTACAACACTCTCGGCGAGAGAGAAAATAATTGCTCAGTGCAAGAGTTTTCCGTATGGCAAGCATGATGATATGGTCGACGAGATGTCGCAAGGACTTATACGTCTTATAAAACTTGTAACAGGCGAGACACCGAGCCCTGAGCGACGCTTCGTGAGATACACTAAGTGGTATCCAGATATGTGGGAAGATTTTGAGCAGATGACTGCTGCTGAGCAAACTAAATTTATACAAACATATGGTGCTCCACAAGAGTGGGCGGATGACTATCGTGAGGTAGAGTAATGGAAAGAATTGACTTGTATTTACAGTGGGAGACTGGTGAGCAATACCAGAATACAATGCGGGAGCAAGCAATGGTGGAGAAAGTTGCAGCACTATACTCTATTGCTAAAAGCTATCAGGATAATATAGAATATGTCTCACCGCAGAACTTAAAGAAATGGCGTAAAGCTTATCTCGGTACGCTTAATGCGCTTGACCGTAATACAGGTGCTGAGAGTAAACGTAAGAGTAGACCATTGCGTAAAATGATATATGAGATGATAGAAAGTAAGGTTGATAACTCTATTCCCGCACCTCATATGCAGCCCAGACGTAAAGATGATATTATACTTTGTGAGACTACTGAGAACTACTTAAAGTTTGAGATGGACCGTATGCTCACAGAAGAAAAGAATGACAAATCAGAACGTGCTACATATATTGACGGTACGAGCTGGTATAAAATTTGCTGGGATAATTTAGATAATTCATATGAGCGTTCTGGTGATATACGTGTAGATATCTTGCTGGCAGACCAAGTAGTTCCTGAGCCTGCGTGTACAAATTATAGGCTGATGAATTATATATTCGAGAAGCAACAAGTATCATTGGCACGTATCTGGGACATTTACCATAGACTCGTAATCCCTGTCGAGACTGGTAATAATACTGCAACAGTAATAAGTTATTACTATAAAAACAAAAATGGTATTATCGGCAGATTTATGTATGCTGAGCATAGCAGACAGGTCATAAGTTGGGATGAAGATTGGCAGATACGTAAAGTACGCAGATGTACAGCTTGTGATACGATAAACCCGACCGGTGATACTTGTAGAGTATGTGGCGGTAAGAGTTTTCGCTATAAGAATGCGACAGAAGAAGTACTTGAAGAAGATTTATATGTCTTACGTAATCCATATGCAGATGGCGAGACAACTGACCCAACACAGAATGCAAAGAAAGAACTTTTTGCAAAGGCAGGTACAAAGATACCGTTTTATCAGGTTAGAGTACTTCCTTTTGTCCCTCGTCTGTCTGTATCTTCTCTCGATACTTTGTACGGCGTTAGTGAAGTATCTATCTTGCTGGATATGCAAGATAGTGTCAATAAAATACTGACAAAAGTAGAAGATAAAGTATTAAAATCTGGTACAATTCTTACAAAGCCTGACAAGATTAAGCTCAATGATAAAGATGAGACTTTTAAGGTACTGGGGGTAAGAAGTGCAGATGAAGCGGCGATGGTGCAGGTAAAACAGGCTCTGGCTGACGTATCACAAGATATTGCAGCGGCACAGCTCTTCTATGAGAGTGCACGTGCATCTTCTGGTGTTACACAGAGTTACCAAGGAAATAAAGATAGTACAGCTACTTCTGGTAAAGCAAAAGAGATTGCTGCATTACAATCGGCAGGACGATTAGAGAGTTTGCGTGTAATGAAGAGCGCTGCTTTTGCGGGTGTATATGAAGTGATACTTAAATATCTTCTTGCATTCTCTGATGAGACACGTAAATTTGTAAAAGTATTTCCGGATGGTTCAGAAGAAGAGCAGTTGTGGAGTAAGTATATGTTCTTACGTAAAGATAAGCATGATAATATTTATTATGTCGATGACTTTGCGTTTTCTACTGACCCCGCTGCAACTTTGTCTAATAATCGTGTGCAGATGTGGCAAGAAACATTGCAGCAATTTACTATGGGTACATTCGGCAATCCGGCAGACCCGAGAACACTTGAACTCTACTGGAATGTTATGGTACAGCAGCAATATCCTCTTGCAAGATTTGCACTTGCTGGCATAAAAGAAAATTCTGCTCATATTCCACAAGAGATGGAGCAAGCAATTTTGCAAAATCCTGCAGTGTTGCAGAATGTTGAGCAGAATATAGAAGCGGGTCAGGACAATAGAGGCGGCGCGAGACCTAATTCTGGTCCTGAGGGTAATGGGCAAACACATGCTGCAAATGTCAATAAAACAAATGTCATGAATAGTGCTGAGACACAGAGAACTTCTGCGCAACAGCGGGCACAATTAAGCGGAGGTAATGTAGGATAATGGCTAAAATAAATAAGAATTTATTTAGTGATGTTGCAAGAGATATTGCAGAAAACTTTGAAGCAGAGAGTGAAGCGATTAAAAAGTATCAAGAATTACGTGCAAAGATACAGTCTGTGTGTAGTAGTGATTATCTATTTAAGGTCTATGATAGAGCTGTTGACAAAGAAGTAGATAGTCCTACCGCAAAAGCAGACAGAAAACTTTTTAAGTTAATCTCTGATACAATAGAAGAATACATTGCAGAAGAGATGAAACATTTGAAAGGTTTGCAACTCTTGTATGAAACGATGACAGGAATTTCTGCCGAAACAAAATAACTATCGTCTTTTCTAATATATAATATTCCTTTGATTATTTTCCTTATATAAATTATCGGGATAAGATATAAAATGTCTCTATTATATATTAGAAAACGAATAAGCGATATTCTGGAAAGATTTTTAGAAAGAAAATAAAAGGAAAGATTAGAAAATGCGTACTTTGGGTAATGACGTTTATATACAACGAGGCGAGACTTGGTCACTCGATTTTGACGTAACAAATTCAAAAGGTCAACCATATATGCTCTTAAAAGAGTGGCAAAATCCGTATCTTGCTATCACAGTAACTGCAGCGAGATATGCACAAGAAGGTGATTTCCGTAGAACATGGTGGCTTGACCTTGACAATATGTGGGTAGAAAAGTCAGACGGCTCTATGAAATTAGAACCTATGAAGAAGTTCGTAAGCACAGAGGCTCTAAACTTGTCGCTCTTTTCTGTGAATGAAGCGATAGGTATTTATGGAACAGCAGCAGGTGGTAAAATTGTACTTGACCTGGAGAGTGATTTCGACATTACAAATTACTTGTTCTTTGTAGATGAGAACTCTGACGGTAATCTTACTTATAAGTATGTAAAGTCTTACGAAGTGGGTCCGATTTGTCAACTTATACCTACTGTATATGGAGCAGAAGGCATAACGTCTTATCCGGCTGGTACTCTTGTACAATACTCTACGGGCGCTATATATTATGTGCTTAAAGGTGCAGATAATACTAAAATTCCGGGAGTAGATACAGACTATTTCTTGGAATGTACAGGATATGATAGTTTATATCAAGTATCACAGAATAGCGGTAATACTGCTGGAGCACTGTTCATAAATGCAAGCAATAATTTGCAGGTAGTTCTTGGTACAAATAATTATGGTGCTGTAAGTACACAGAGTTATTTGTATTACGGTGATAGTGTAAAGAGTGAAGAGTGGGAAGAGTATAACTTCCGTATTATCAAGCAATTTGTGACAGCAGATTGGGTAGAGCAGGGGTATTTGTTTGATATGAAAGTACTTGCAGGTGAGAGTTTAGAGGAACATATTCATGCTCTTCTTGTACAGCAGGGTGAAACACCACCAGATTTACCGTGGACATTGGCACAGTTACAAGAACAGATAAACAATATAGCCGATGATATAGTGCGTAAAGAGATGCAAGCATTATATGATGATGGTGCACCTCTTATGCCAGAATATGATACAAAAAGTATAATTCTTGCGCCTACGAGATTATTTGTAAGTGCAGATATACAGAGGAGGTAATGATGGCAAATAATGTAATTGAAAGACCTATTGTACCTTATAATCCGTCTACGGCTAATATCAAAAATCGTGATAAATATAATTTGTATGCGCCTGTCGCGGATATAAATAAAGTAGGTATGGCAGGATTTACGCCTGATGACTTTGATGTAAAATCACAGGTGGTATATATAAAATCTAATGTGCGCAATCTTATAGATAATGCTGTACAGAAATTTGGCGTTGCTTCTGTCACACAAGTATATGTAGCCCAAGAAAATACCGGTAATACAATTCCTGTTGAATTGTCTATGGAAGCAAAACCTTATGTTGTTGCTCAACGAGATGGTAATGGCAATTTGAAGGGAAATGAGCCTTTATTTAGTAACGATTTAGCTACTAAATTATATGTAGATAATAAAGTCATAAATGCAGAAGGTAATATCATTGTAGAAGTAGACTATGACAATCCGGGTTCTGTTAGTGCAGAAGTATTAGAGCTCATGAAGATTGCGCCACAGCGTATTATATTCAGAGTTACAGGATATAGGAATTTTCCTAATGACTTTGATTTTTATTTTGCAAATTCGTATATGTCCAATGACCCTTCTTGCATTTACAGATATACGAATTTGCAAAATGATACTGGGCCGCAGAGAGTACAAGCTGGACATTTGAAAGTACAGTTGAACACAGGCAAAATTTCTGCACTTGAAATATATGCTACTCATATACCTAATAGGATAATGAGTTTTCTAAATAGTACAAATTATGAATTGTATATAGGGCTTATGGCTGATAATGCAACAATCAGTAATGTCATGGTTGATTTGCCGTTAGAAGAGATGGTTGTAGATGCAGATTATGACGAAGATACAAAATCTCTTGTAATAAAACTTAAAAATGGTAACACTACTACAGTTCCTCTTGGTGATTTGGTAGAAGGTCTTGTAAATCAGTTGCCTGTATCTTCACAGACACGGGTATATGTACAGTCTGGTGGAACAAGTAATATAGTCGGCGTTGAACTTACCACTGCTGCCGTTGCTGATAGTATTCCTCAAAGAGATGATGTGGGTAATATACGCGTAGGTACTCCTCGTTATAATGATGATGCGGTGTCGAAACAATATGTAGACAATATTGCAAATAATAAACTTGATAAAAGGTCAGGTACAGAGTTTGTATATTCACAAGATGGAGCTGGCAATCCTAGCGGTATACGTTATTCAGTAAACTATGATGCATGGAGCATTGCACAGAGAAATGCAAGAGGCAGTGTTTCTGTTCCTACGCCTATTAATAATGCAGACGCCGTCAATAAACAATATGTAGATAGTGAGATGTCCGCACATGGTGTAAAGGCGCCAATCGAAGTGGTTGCTAATTTGCCAGATTTGACAGACGCTGAGTATGCAAAACACATGATATATTTAAGTCGTGCTGATGCAAATAATTTGTTTTATATAGTCAAGAATAATACATATGTACAACATTCTGAAACTACGTTTGGTATTACAGATATAACTATGGACGTGCCAATTAGCCTATGTCCAACAAAAGATGGAATAGTATCTTTATGTTCAAAAGATTTTTCGCCAGTTCCACGCTCACAGTTATATTTTAAGGTAATAAATGATGATAAAAACTTACAATTTAACGAAATTACGTTTGGTTATATTGTAGTAGCACATGATAGACCTTATACATATGTAAAAAGTGAAAATGCATTATATTTCTTTCCTTATTATCGCTCTGACGGTGTTGAGATACAGGCAAGTATAGTAAAGTATGATTTGACTACAAATACTTTTACACATTTAGCAAGGGCAACATTTGTACCCGATGGCTTTGCAGTTGATGATAGTAATCATATTATTTATTGTATAGGTGGCAAAGAAGAAAACAATAATTCACGTTTCACTGATAGTATTAGGCGTTATGATATTGTAACAAATACTTGGACCCTTGTTAGAGAAGGTAGTGAAGATTTGTCCTTTCTTGCGGCTACTTTTGCAGAGTATAAAGGCGAGATGTGTATTTGTACATTGGTAAGTAGTAATGCTATTGTTGCACCAATATATTATAGAGCATCAAATTATGAGCAGATATTGCCTGGTCCTATATCTCCACAGATGAGTGATGTTAGAGCAACATTCACAGACGGAGCAGAATTTGCAATATTACAATATTACAATGTTTCTGGTACGCAAGAATTACATTTTTGTTCATCTGAGGGTGATATTATATCAAGCAGTGATGTAAATATTACGGCGATGGCATCAAAGGATAGTTTTAGTTTAGCATATTATGATAATGTATTGTATGTTTTTGCTACGCATACTAGCCTCGGTCAAATAAAGACAAAGGCATATGGTAAAACATACAAATATAGAGTTATAACGGCAACAGATTATTAAATTGAGAGGTAATATTATGATGAATTATAAAGTTTGGGATAGAGTAAGTGCTATAAATGGTGTTCCTGCTGCTTATGTGCTTAATCAGAGTTTCTTTAAGTATTATGATGGTGATATTATTCTCATCTATACAGCAGATGGTATGAAAGTAACAAATATCGAGCGTAAAGATATTATTGCACAAAGAGCAGGTATTGCCGTAGATTTGCCAATTGATGATTTCATGACAAAATATGAAGCTTATATGACTGAGCATATGGCTGCAGCGGCAAAAAAGATAGCAGAGCGAAAAGCCACTATCGAAGAGAAATTTAAGATGATACAGAGTATTGTTAGGCAAAGAACTACCACAGAAGAAAAACTCGCGATGATACAAGACATTGCAATTGAAAAACCTGTAAATGAAATCAATGTAAAAGGAGAAGTGGTAGAAAACGATGCTAGTAAAGATAATACGTAAAAATATAGGTATTATAGTTTCTGCATTTTGTTTTGTATTACTTTGTATATTGACTTTTGGAGACCTTGGAGAGCTGATGACAGAAACTTACTGGGAAAATGTAAAGAATAATCTTACAGCTATAAGTTTTATGTCTATTGCTCTTACTGTAATTCTTGCCATCACTCGGCAAGGCATAGGTGAGCAAGCTCTCCAAAGAGGTCTAAATACAGAGAATACAGCCAAAAAGTATGAAGAGCACAGAGAACTTATTCGCTCTTGTACTGAGAAACAGGTATATATGCCCTATTTCTTGCAAATGTATAATGAGCGTAATACGAAGTTGCGTAAACGTGAGTTCCTCGTAAACAATAATTTTACTTCTGAAAAGAACTTGTTTATGCAAAAAGATGTTCGGGCGAAAATTTTAATTCATCGGTATAATAAAATTCATACGAATATTACGCCGGCTTCTATTAAATGGGCAACTACTGAGATAGTTTATGATAAAGCAGGTAAGATTGTACCGCTTAGCGTTTATAAGCACAAGCAGTTAATCTCTGGCATTATTACTTCATTACTTGCAATGGTTGCGACTGCGTTTCTTACAAGAGGTTTGTTCTTTGAGGCAGCAGATGTACCGCTCTGGCAGAAATTTGTAAAACTTCTCACTTATATTGTAACTATTGTACTCGGCTCACTTATGAGCGTTGTGAAAAATTATGAGAAGGGTGCTTTCTCTGTGCCTAATGAACTTGACGAGATAAATGAGATATGGCGTGAGTTCATTGCATGGGATGTACCAGAGGACATTATCAATTTTGTAGAGCGAGAGAGTATGCCTGTTGAATTGCAAGAGGTAAATGAAAAGGAGGCAAAGGCAAATGACGAAAAACGAGAAAACGTCATTGAGTGCAGACGAGATATACAAAAGAAATCGGAAGAAAGCGAAGTTGTTCAACTTTCTATCGCCGATTGTATTTTGGGTTCTTCTGGCACTTGCGGGAATATTCTTTGTACTGACAATAAGTAATTCTATTGGTAATGTAACAGAAATACTCACACTCCTCGATAAAGATACACATACACAAGAAGAGATAGTAGCAAATTACCAAATGCTTATAGATAAATGGGGTGAGTGGGAAATAATTGGTGCAGATAGTGCAGGTCTTGTCATAAGATATGTAGATGTACGTAATGCTTTATTTTCTGGTCTTATGATTGTATATACTATTCTGACCGTCGTTTTTCTTTTGATGGCTGTTATTATCGGTAAAGTTTTATTTCCTCAGCTCGCAAAATTGTATACAAATAATAATGATGAAATGGTAGACGTTGCAACACTTAAAAGTGCTCAGCAAATAGATGAGATGACTAAAAAGAAAAGTGCCAATAAGGAGGATTGGTTCTAATGGATATAGAAAGTATAAAACAGTTATTTCTTGAACATTTGCCTACGATTGTAAATTATGGTCTTACCTTGATAGCATATATAGTTGTCATTATATTTAAGACAAAGGTAAATAAAACTCGTACATCTATGACAGTTTTGTACAAAGACAAAACAAAAGAGTTAAAAGAAGAATGGAGCAAAGATATTGCAATCGCTCGTAAAGAACTTGCTGCCGCAAAGGAAGCAGAGACAATTGCTCTTAAAAAGCTTGAAGAGGTAACTGTTACTTATGAAAGTCGTCTTGCAAAATTAGAAAATGCTATTAAAATTTATGCGGAGGGAGAAACAGATGGAGAAGTCGTCGAATTACATTCGGACACTGGAAATCCAGAAAGCATTAGCGAAGATAAATGATGTAGAAGTTACTGTTGAGCAGAAATTCATAAGTTATAAAAAAGAGAATACACACTCTTTCAGAGAGCTTCAAAACTGCATAACAGAATTGCAAAAACAAATTGTTGTATTGCAAGAAAGAGTTAAAAAGTTAGAAGAAACAGAAAAAATTCGTACAGAACGTATAAAAAACATCATAAAAAGTGAATAATTGTCTTTTTCTTTTCATATAATATAATAATAGGACTGCAAAACGGCTAATATCCGCAATTCGTCCACAACTATTAGGAGGTACCGTATGTTCGGTAACAAAAATTTCGGTGCTGATGGTCCTACCATTAAAGACATTGAGGACTTCCTTAATGGAGATGACCAAGCTGCTTCACCGACGGCAAATGAAGGAAGTCCTTCGGCGGCTCAACCGGACGTAGATGGTGGTGCTGGCAATACAGATACTCCAAAAAACGTCACTGAGACACAAGCGTTCGCTCATCGTTTGAAAGATGCGACGGCAAAAGCGAGAGCGGAAGAACGTGAAAATATTGCCAAAGAGCTGGGTTATGAGAGCTATGACGCAATGCAAAAAGCAAAAGAGAAATCTATGCTTGAAGCAAGGGGTCTTGACCCAGAAGAAGTGGCGCCTGTTGTAGAAGAACTTGTAAACAAACGTCTCAAAGATGACCCTCGACTTAAAGAACTTGAAAGTTACAGAGAGCAGAGGATGAAAGATTGGGCAAATAAAGAATTGACGGAGCTTACACAACTGACGGGCGGAAGGGTATCAAAGTTTGATGACATCCCGAAAGAAGTGCTTGAGCTTTGGAAACAGAAAGGTTCACTCAAAGCAGCATACCTCGAATTAGAAGGTGAAAAGCTGATAAGAGAGATGCAGATGGGCATCGCGGGAGAACAGAGTAAGGGAATTACACGTCATATTCAGAGCCCACAAGGTGCGCCTAAACCTTCAATTGAAGAAAATACACGACCTTATACAGATAAAGAGAAAGAGATTTACAAGCTTTTCAATCCAACAGTTACAGAAGAACAGCTCTCAAAATTACGTAAAAAAGCATAAAGGAGATTTGATAAAATGGCACAATTTAAGACTGCATATTTGCAGGCAGCATTTCCCGCTGATGTTGTTGTCGTTGGTAGCGTGAATGATGGTACGGAAGTTACCTCTGCAAATCGTAAAGCTGCTATTTGTGTAGGTGACCTCGTAGTTCTTACCGCCGAAACTGCTACTGTTAACGCATACATCAGCAAAGCGACATCTCTTGCCACGGCAACACATATCGTGGCGCAGTCTGATATGACTGTCGGTGAAGGACATGTACCTACGGATAGACGTGATTATCGTTATTCGCCTCTTGTAGGCGCGAATAAAGCATCTGCTCCTACCGCAAAAACGGACCCGCTTAAAAAGGTTGCTCTTTATCCTTTGTGGGATAAGAATGACATTATTCTTGACGCAGATGGCAATGACTTAGCGGGTGCGTAAGGAGGTAAATTGTTATGGGAATGATTATTAACATTGATAAAGCACTTGAAAACAGAAGTGAATATAATATCTTGCGCGAGCCTATCAATGATATGCTCAAAAATATGCAAGAAGCTTGGGAACAGAAGAACCCTATTGACTTGCTGTATCACAGAGGTACGCTTAATACTTTCCAAGAAACTTATACGTCCAGTCTCGGATTTGCACATGCGTTGGTAGAAACAAATGATTATTCTGTTGCACCTATCTTTAATACGCATGAAGGTTTCTCGAAAGTATATACCAGTCGTACGTTCCAAGGCGGTTTCATTATTACCCAGCAGGTACTTGAGGACCAGAAGTACAATACTGTAAAGAATACTGCAAATCAGTTTATGACCCGTTGGCATGGCGACCAAGTAGAATATGCTATGGCGGCTATGCAGTCCGGTTTTGGTGTTAAGCAGGAGTTTGGTGACGAAGGTAATGGTGGCATCAGTACTCTCTTGCTTACCTCGGCAGATACTGCTGACGGCGATATTATGACTGCTCAGAAGAACCCTCTGTTCTCCAATAATCATACCATTGTAAAGCGTAAGGGCATGAGCGCGCAGACACTCTTCGATAAGAAACAGTCTAACGTGTTCTGCGTCAAAGAAGGTGATACTTATGGTATCGACCTCGATAGTAATGACCCAGGCAAAATTGCAAAACTTGCTGATATCATCAATCAGGCTATCACCGCCGGTGAAAACTATAGGAATGATAATGACAAGTTTAGTGCAACGACTGGTAGTTGGAGAATTGTCGCACCTAACGATGCACGTTTGAAGGGCATGCTCAAAGCTGCGCTCTCTATGGAGATGCTTGCAGGTCTTGGTCCAAATCCTGCATATGAACGTGCTGAGCTCGAAGTTACGCCTTATCTGTGTAATCTTGATTGCTGCTATGATAAGACTGCTCAGCGTGGCGTAGGTTTCTTCATTGTAAATCCTTCGTATAATGCAGAGAACAATGGTCCTGAGTTTACTCAGCGCGTAGTACTTACGCTCAACGTAGAAGAGAAGAAAAATCCTTATGGTATTGCTTATGATGCACGTGAACGTTTTGATATTAACGTTGCATCATGGCGCGGTATCATCTTTGTATATATTGGTGATACAGCACCTACCTTTAACTCTTCACCTTCTGTTAACAATGCGGGTGTCGTATCTACGGTAACTGGTTGGAATGCCATGACGGCTCTTACTCCTATCGCTACTATTGTTAAACCTGTACAGGTTGTTGGTACGGTTACAACAGAAGCGGCCGGCGGCTAATATTACATAATATTATAAAGCCATTTGAGGCAGGCAGGCAAAATTCTGCCTGCCTCATTATCTTTTCGCAGGTTTGCATATTTCCGTTCAATTCGGAAAGAAAAGAATATCTTAAAATATAACTGTGGCCTTTTCTAATATATAATAGAGATAGATTTTATCATATCTCGATAAATTATAAAGGGCCGATTTAATGAGATATTATTATATATTAAAAAATATGGAGGTAAATAGAAATGGCATACACATGGGGTTATCTCAAAGAGAACGCACTAAGTAAACTTAATCTGGGTGAAGAAGAGGCAAATCAATTAGGCTATTTGTCGCGTTTTCCTTATTGTGCAAATGAGGCTATGACACAGATTTGTAGTGCCATAAAGCCTCATGAGATATATCTTACATTGCAGGTTTATGATAAGAAAAAGATGTGGCGTGAACTTACAAGAGAATATGGTGTATATCTTGATAAAGAAGAGCCCATTTGTGGTGGCATTCCTCTCGGAGACCCTAATGAACAAGCATATCGTGACTTCTGGGATGAGTGGAAATCTTATTTGTTTGAAGATGAGTTATTCACATTTTCTGACGACTTTATTTGTTTTAGTGACGATGTCGTATTACATAAGGCAGACCCTATTTGTATAAATGGTATCATTGTAGGTAAGCATGAATTTGAAGAAGTCGGTGATGAGTTTGTAGAATATGTAGGTTATAATCAAGTACGTTTTCATAAGAGTGGAACTTATAAGATACCTTATAATGCAAGATGGTTTTTCTTCACAAAAGAACTTGACAATGATATTGTCATTACAGCGCCGGCAGATATTTGTGATGCAATACCTTCTTATATTGTAAGTCAATGTCTTAAAATTGACGATGAGGCAAAAGCTGCAGTTTATCGTAATGAGTATGAGATGTTCCTCGCTCGTATAGATGATACTACATTCAAATCACAACGTACATTACATATTGGTGGAGGTTGGTAATGGGCAGAACAATACGTCGTGCACCGTTTACAGTAGAAGTTGATAATGATGACTTTAACATCAACTATTATAATCAAGCAGAGTTCAAAGGTATAAATACAAATAAGAATGATGCAACAGCAGACCCAACGACATTTGCTGATGCAAATAATGTTTATGTTGATGAAAATTCTTTGCTCGTCAGCAGGCCTCCTGTAAAGGTATCTTCAAATGATGCTTGGATATTGAAAGAATGGATGTTCGGTCAGTATGGTGTTCGTCTACATCGACTTGTAACAGATGCTGATGGTAATAGAGTTGATAGTGTAGAAAATAGAAGTATAGATACTTTATATTATACATTTCTTTTTCGTTGTTTTACTCATACGAGTAATAACGTATCAATAACTGTGAGTATCGCATCTATCGGCTGGAATGTAGAGCCTGAATATATTGCCGTACAGATAGAAGATAAAATCTATTTCTGGTTTGGTGGTACGTTCCTATTTAACCTCAATCTCAAAGGTGCTACTGCATCTGATGGCACATATCTTCCTTGGTTTGAAGAGAGTGTAAAATATTTGTATATACCTGTTCATAAACTTGTAACAAATGGCGTAGAAACAGAACTTGAAACAAAGAACTTCCTTACAAAAACATATCGCAGACGTTATCAGTATTCTAATTTGTCCAGTGTAAATTTTGATACACTGATAGGCAAATGTATGGAAGTAAGCTTAAATGGCGATATGACACAGAATACAAGTAAGCATCTATATACTTTGCAAATGCAAGAGCGTCAAGATATGATGCTTATATATCCATATGCAGAGTGTGGCAATACTTATTATATTGATATTGTACAGGCTCCACGTGCAACGGTGTTTATGCGTTATAACTTGGTAACACATATTATAGAAATAAGTTTTGATGGTCGTTCTTATCGTGGTTTGCCTGTACTTGATGATATGATTGGTAAACCTCTGTTGACAAGAGATGGCCTGTGGTGTGTTGCATTTACACGTAGAGGCGTTGCTGAATGCAAACTTGCAGCACAAGATGAAGAAGATATTGTAACACCGGAAAATACATATTCTTGGGTAATTGTATCTTATGCTCGTAATAATCTTGCACATGGTTTGCCTGCATATTTTGATACAATAGATGCCACATTTGAACCAAAGGGCTATTTTGAAACAATAGACAATTTTGCATATATTTTTAGAGCTAAAAATATATATACAAATGTGAGTGAAACATATATACCTTACGTGTATACAGAATGGCTTGCTGGCACAAATGATACAGTATGGGGTTTAGAAGGTCTTTTGTCTTTGGCAGCAGATGGTAGCACTCTGCGTAGTATGGTTGCAGATGATGATATGCACGTTCATTTCCGCTATGTATCACCGACTATGGACCATCAAGATTTAGGTGGTGTCGTATCATTGCTGCTTAGCAAAGCAAATGTTAGAGAGCAAAATACTGCTGGCGTTATGGTAGATGTACAAAAGCCGCTCATGAATGTGAATATTTTCAAGTTTAATACGGCTAATGTTGCACGCTCTATAATCAATGAAGATAGTATCGCATTGTTATCTGATTTTGGTACTGTCATAGGTAGTGGCGATTTGACTTATATACCTTATTATATACACAGGTTAAATGCAGCAGGTACACAGGTTGTAAATAGCGACCCTAATATTTATGCAAATGATATTGTAATCTTGTCAAGTTTTCCCTTGTATCAGTCTGACAAAAATGATTATAAAACCGATGTAATATATGAACGTTATGACTGTGTAACATATAGTAGTAAGATTTATCGTGCCAAAAAATCTACAGTAGGTAATGCACCGAGTGGCACCACCAGTGATAATGATTACTGGGAGTATATAACAGCTTCTACGTTTACATTCTCTTACACAAAAGATGGTGAAAGTCATACTGCACAATTGCCATGGAGTGTAGGTTTATTGTTGATGAGCGGTACAAGATACAGAGTATCTTTGACAAATGGTGAAGGTGGTATTATTTATCCCGGTGATAGAGTAGAATTTAGTTCGATAGACTTTTCTATTGTATATACAGGGCAAGACCTTGAAGATTATTTCGGTAATTTTCCTGATGCAGGCGTATCTTGGAGCGATTTTAGAAGTATAACTATTGCAAAACCGAGCACGCAAACAATAAATACAGGCAATGTATACATAAATAATATGTCTAATCCTGTATCTCTTGACGTAGGACATGTGTTAAATATTCTAACAGCTTTTGGAGATGGAGCTCATGTATATAGAGGCGATTTCTTTGCACCTGCTGAGCAATTTGATATACAATGTATGTCCCCTGTTATAACATCTACTGATATAACTTATGATATTGTTGCTGCGTATTGTATAAATGGTGAAGCTATATCAGGCAATCAAACACTTCGTATGCCATTTAATGTTTTTCTACGATGTACTTTGAAGAGCAGTGATAGTGATGAGACCGGTGGTTGGACAAATAAAGCAAATATTATTTTGAATACGACTTCACGTAATTTTGAGATTTTGTCTGATGCAGATGTTGTCTTGACAGATACATATATGTGGCTTGCTGATGTAAATAACGAGAGTATTTCAGTTGTATTGTTGCCACGAAATGGTGAATTGTCTAATGTAATAACAGATAAAGCTCGTAACGTAATAAGTAGTGACTATATACTTATTGGTTATCAAGATGGTGATAGAGTTGTACAAAAGTGGGGCAATTTGTTCAAATTATCAACAGATGGCATATATCTTGCAACCGGTGAGATTACATCTGGTAGTCTTGTAAGTTTGGTAGAATATGCAGATACAGAATATGACTATCTTAAATCTACAAGCGGAAGATTTTATATTGAAAAACTTGCTATAAGTAATGGGCAATGGGTTGTTGCAAGTGGTTCTATACGATATGGCGATTTGATAAGATTTAGAGCTTATGATAAAAATATTGTATTACCTGCAAATTCTCCCGGCAATCCGACAGATACAGCTGTTACGATATATCCTTCTGTTTATCCAGCACCTCCTACAAATTGGTCTGTTGGAGATGATTGGCCTACGACTGATGATTGGGCTACTATTCCCAAACCTTTGTTCCCGAATGCAGATGGTACTGTAAGAGTATGGCAGGTTGGTGATAATTTACCGACGGGCGCAATTTGTTATTACGGTAATACAAATATTTTGCGTCAATATGTACCTATTTGTATAGGCGACAATGGTGTATGGTATAATATAACAGGTAGTTTGTGGACATCACAGCTCACAGGCAGTAATATATTAGAACTCGATGAGTATATAGATGGTACGTTAGAGATTACTGACGTTAATAATATTGCAAAAACTTATGTTGTTAATTATACTGTACCTACACATTATGGCATGCTAAATACACATTTCTTGTCTTATTATTACAAAGGCAAAAATCTGTTAGAAATATCAGCAGACCGTCGTGATGAACGTAAATTGTATAGTGAAGATGGTGATGACTTACTCTTGTATTTCCCTCTTGCAAATGAACAAAATATAGCGACGGCTATAACAAATTTGCATAATTTATCACAATCTGCTATGGGTATGTGGACAGAAGATAGTATGTATTATGTATCATCTGTTGAAGATGAGAACCTTGGACTTGTATACACGAAACCTATCAAATCCAAAATACCTATGGGCTGTCGTGAAGGCGATGATATCATTACTGCACTTGATGGACAAGTAATTATCTATCCTACGCCGAGAGGCATTGCAGCACTTGCGCCAGAAGATTTTATTGCAAGTACAGAACGTACAATGACGTACATAAGTGACACGATACAAGATATTTATTACCACTTGTATAATGATGCTGTACCATCGGCAGCACTTGTGCCAGATGAGTTTAAGATAGGCCATAAGCCTATGATAAAAATTTGTACATATAAGTACTGGATAATCTTTTGGCGTTATATGGACAAGGAAGTATATGCGTTCGATACACGCAATGCATCTTGGTGGAAGTGGTCTTTGCCTTATCCTATTCGCGATGTTATGCAGTCAGGGCGTTTGCATTTCTTAGAGCAAATAGATTTTAATCCTATTGAAGATAGTGTTATAAATATTCAACCTAAGAAATTACCGCTTATGGGTATAGACTTTTTATGGACAGACCGTGAAACTGATATTATTACAAAAGAAGGCAATTTCCCTGTTTTAGCCGATATTGCATTTAGTAATACAGATTACTATGATGATACAATAGATGGCGCATTGAATGGTGATAGCTTGCTTATCTATGAAAATAAATTTGTAGGTAGTAGACGACAATTATTATATGCAGAACCTACTATTAAATGGCATTTTGTATCACAGAAGATAGCCTTTGGGGCACTTAACAACTACAAAACGGTTAAACAACTTATTGTAAATGCAAAAGGTACTGACGCAATTCTTGCCAAAATATATACAAAAGCATTTAGAGATATGACGCATCCGGAAAAATCTATTGTTGTAGAAATAGATGTAAATGACTTGCGTACATTTATAAAACGTCTAAATCTAATGCATGTTATAGATTTTCAATATAGGCTTGAAAGTGATGCGAGCGAAGATACACATGTACAGTTAAAATTAAATGCCATTGGTATAAAATATGAAGTAAAGGAGAATATACGATAATGCCGTTACAGTATGGGTTAAATTTTACAGCAAGTGATATAAAAAATATGCTTGTAGAAAATGATAAACGACAGAGCGGCATACGCTCTTGGGCACAATTGTTCGGTAATGCATCTCTGGGTCAACAGGCCCAGAGTAATGCATTACGTAGTGATTATTCTGACATTATTGCGCAAGCATATAAAGCGAATTTTGAGCAACAGAATGCGATACGTAGTTCCGGATTGAGTGAAGGCGCAATTAAGCAAGCGCTTAATATGTCGCGACAAGATTTGAGCAATACATATAATGCCTATTTGCAAAATTACCAACAAAACCTTGCTGAAATAGATAAAGCATATAGTGAAGAAGTCGGCATTATAAGTGGTGCACTTGATGAGCGAGCACAGAATTTTGCAAATTTGTATAATTCAGCATATGATTATTTGTCAAGCGAGCTTTTTGGCGCAACAATGACCTATGATGACCAGAATAATCCTATTTATACAGAAGGCAAGAACCCGGAAATTACTGGCTATGAACAGATAAACAGAGACTATCTCACTGAGCATAATCTTGCATGGGTATTAGATGAAGAAAATGGCAATGTAAAAGACTGGAATACTTTGTCAAAGCTTCTTGTAGATGATAACGGTTATATTACTGACCAAGGTCGACAATTCTTTGATGCTTTGTTCAATGCAACTCCGCAAGAATATATGCGTACTGATGAAAAAGGTAATGAATATCAAGCACGTTCATTTGATAAATGGCTCAGTGATACTAATCCAGAGCTTAGAGAATGGCTTGCTTCTGCCGATGCATTTAACTATACTTTTAATGGTTCTAATCTTGGCACGGCAAAAGCTATGCTTGGTATGGAAAGTACCGATTACAACGCCGAAACTAATGAGATGCTTGATACCAGTAAAGGAAATAAAACGAGCGGAACGTCAAATAGGCCCACTTACAAAGGTAGTCCTTATGAAGGTAGCATTGTAACTCCTGTAACTGCTGGAAAATACATGAAGTGGGTGCATGAGCAACAGAAGAATGCTATGGATAGGCTTGAGTATCTTAGTAAGAAATGGCAAGAAATAGAAAATGCTGCGCGCGAAATAGGTATTGATACTACTTCTGACGATTTTTCTAATTTTGTAAGGTATCTCAATAATAAAAATAAAAATAAAAAGCTCTTGGATTTGACTACGGAAGAATTTAAGGAACTGTATCAAGAATATATTGATACAGGTGCATCATTAAAAACGCATGGAAAAGAAAATCCTAATAAGAATAAACCTTCTCGTCCATCTGGCTTTTGATTTTTCTAATATATAATATTCCTTTATAATTTATTCCTTTATAATCTATCAAAGATATAATAATTTTGTCCTTATTATATATTAGAAAGAGCCACAGTACTATTCTGGAATATCTTTCTAATATATTTATAAGATGATAACTCTAAAAGCAATGGAGGTATTTTATGGCAACTAATATGGATAAGGCTGCTGCGTTATTAGAACAATATGATAAAAAGAAGCGCAGTCGCATTGCAACGAATGCAGATGGTACAAACGATAGCCCAGATGTGGCTTATAACAAAAGACCATCTAAACTCGGTACATGGTCTTTCACAAATCCTTATAATGATTTGTATGATGAGATAAGTCAAGACCAAAACTTTAATCCTGTAACATGGGAAACCGCACTCTCTCGTGGTGAACAAGATATGTATATATCTTTTTTGCGGCAAAATGCAGGAACTAAAATGTCTGACCAGTTCTATGAGACACAGTACTATGATTATGAGACCCAGATGCTTGAACTCTACAAGAATTTTGCAACTGGTGAGGCTGAGGACCGTGGTATTGGTAGTGTATGGGATGATGAGACCGGTGGTTGGACAAATAAGTCTTTGGGAGAGATGACTGAAAAAGAGTATATCGAATATCAGCTCGCTACAAATTATAAAAATATAGACCAACTTGTACAATTAGATATAGAGCGGCAGCATAAAGAAAATCTCGGCTTCTGGGGTCGTCTTGGCAATGACGTAGGAGCATTTTTTGCTGAGTTTGGTGAAGGCATTTTGCAATTTCTTGTCAATGCGGTAGATTTTTTTGCCGCGCCTGTTGATGCTACAATCGGTTCTCTTTTTTATGGTGAAGATTGGATAGATGCGTATATAAATTATTATGCTGATGAAAGTCTCACAGCATTAGAACGTGAACATGTTCGTACTGCTCTCGATGAGTGGGAACGTAGGTCTACTGATTTTCGTGATGTAGAAACAGGTGAATATACAACCGTAGGTCAATATATAGGCGGTATGGCTAACTCTATTGGCTATATGGTACCCTCTATTGTACTTAATATTGCTACCGCTGGTGCGAGTTCTGCCGCTACTGCTACAGCCAGTGGACTTGCAAAAGCAACAAGTATAGGCTCTAAGTTACTTAATGCAGGTAGCAAGATTGCAAGTTTTGGTACAAAGTGGATAGGTATGGGCTCATTTTATGCAGGTATATATTCCGGCAGAGTATATGAAAATGCTGTTAATCCAGAATTGCAAAATAGTCCAAATTGGCTTAAAGTTACAAATGCATTTGTAACGTCGGCAGCAGAGGCTGTCATAGAGGTTGCTCTTGGTAAGTTCTTGGGTGGTACTATTCAGAACCAATTGATTGGTATCACTGGCAGGTCCGCATTTAAGAGTTTATCTACTGTTACAAAGGGACGAGCTGTGGCACATTGGTTTAAGTCTGCTGCACAAGAGGGCTTGGAAGAATTTTTGCAAGACTTCTCTACAAATCTTGTAAATCAGTTTACAGGCATGTATCAAGAAGGTTATGAGAAAACAGGCGTAACCTTCCAAACTCTTGTAGACAGTTTCTTTATGGGTGCAGCGACATCTCTTGTACTCGGCGTTGGAACTATCGCTGGTAACAAGATACAATCTATTGTTACAAAAGGCAGAAGTGATTTGTATATAGAGCAAGATAATAATCTTGTACGAGTAGGCGGTTTCCGTCGTATTTATATGCAATCTATTCTCAATGACTTTAATGAAGCAGTAGATAAATTAAAGAGTGGTAAGATAAGTGAAGCAAATATAGAACTCGCTCAGGAAGTATATGCTGCCTATACAAATATGACGCAGCTTTATGCGTCTTTTAGTCCTGAACGTATCAAGAATGCAGAAACTTTGTTATCTCGTGTATTGAATGCCGATAAACAAGAAATGAGTGGTGATACACGTCAAAGTGTTATGACTACAATCAGAAGTGCGCTTTTTGCAAATGCTGATAAAATTGGCACCACCGAGCTCAATCACGCGCTCACTGAATATGCAGAAACACTTGAAAGAGATATTCGCGAGATGATTGGAGGTGCGCCTGCTCGTTTTGTAGAGAAAGCTGTAAAACTCGCTAAGGAAAACAGAGAAAAATTTGTAAAAGGCGGCGTTACCACAGTTAATCGTGCCATTGATAAAGATGGCGAAGTATATGCGAAAGACCCTGTCCTCAAACAAATAGAAGATAGACTTTTGCACAAATACGAGAAACTTCGTAAAGATTATGAGTGGATATTTACTATAGATGGACATGTAGCTCTTGACGGAGATAATATCTTATTTGTACCAGAAGCTTGGCTCGAAAATTATGAAGTGAGTGATATTTATAAATTCCTTGAGCAAGAGAAAGTTATAGATGGTCTGCTCACTGATAAATCTTTGCATAATTTTATAGAAGCAATTACTGATTTTAATAAAGATTTTACAGGTAGAGCTAATATTGACAGTGAGCAAGCACTCATGGATTTTTTGTTCAATGAGAGCGTATACAAAGCATTTATACTTAAAAATAACGGTGAAAATCTCTTCAAGTATAAAGATTTAGTATTCAATGTATTGTCGTTTATAGATGTTCTTGTAGATGAGAAAAGTCTTACACAAGAACGTAAGCATTTCTTGGAGCAAGTGCGTGAGAGAATAAAAGCTACTTGGCGTCGTCCTACATTGCTCGCTATAATAAATTGGAATATAACCCCACAACTCGTAGGTGCAGATTATATACTTTCTGATATTGACAGACAATTTGTAAAAGAGCATAAAGCTTTGCAAGAACGTAAGAAAAATGCCATAAATAATAAGACTGTATCTGCGGACTATGCAAATGAAACAGAAGCTCTTGTAAACCTTTTGCCTGTTAATGTACAAAAAACTGTACGTGATGGCTTAAAAGCGCCTGCTCGTAGTAGAGAACGCACATTAGCTGTACTCATGCTCGATATCGCCGATGCATCTTTTGTCGATAGTAGAGCAAAATATAAACGTGTACATAAGATGCTTGAGCTTATAAAACAAGATATTGCTTGGTTTATGGCGGCTGCACAAAGTAAAGAAGTATCTTTGGATGAAATGAAGCAGCATGCAAATAACTTAATAAATAGTGTTATATTGTCGACGATAGATGATATAAATACGTACAATAGAATAAGTACTCTGCTGAATGCTTTTGAAAGAGATATAATGTACGCACAAGAGGCACCAGACATCACAATATTCTTCTTAAAGCATCATAATCTGTTTACGACAATTATTACAATTTGCGAAGAATTAGAAAATGCCGCTAAACTAAATGCCGAAAATAAACATCCTGTATTCACGTTATCTACACGAGCTATGTCTGATATGGGCTTACTAAATGCAGCTGATGCGGAATTGATACAAGATGCTGTAAATGTATTTATAGATTTGTATGGTACTACGCCAGAACTTTTACTTGAACAAAACTTCGTAGACATGTCGCAAGAGCAATTCAACAGATTGCAAGCGGATATGGTTGTGAGTGGTTTTGGCACAAATGTAGAAGGTTTTGTAATCGCAAAGCTTGAAAGCTTATTAGGTCCTGAATATGTTGCTGTACAAACTGTTAATATAGATGCAGCAGGAAAAATCAAAGGACATAGTTATGTTGAAATGTTTGCTGAATTACAGACTGCAACATCTATTTTGCAAAAGATAGTTGATGGAACTGCGACCATTGTTGATGCAAAAAGATTACAAGATGAATTGTATAAATTGACAAAGGTTGCGCAATTTGCAGAGAATAATAAAAATGATAAGCTTTTCTCACTGTATGGCAACAGTGATAGATTAGAACGTTTGGGTGCATTATTTGCCGCTGGAAAGCTTAATAAATCTTATGTTAGTCTTATTGAAGATTTCTTATCACTTGTATCTGATGCATTTGCCGAATGGAGACAAAGTACGCAACATAAGATTGGTGGTTATGTAATAGCAAAAAGTTTGCCAGCAAAAGGTATTATAAAACCTGCATTTTTCGAAGGTAATATACAAGAACAGAATAGCAAACTAATCAGTTTGTTACAAGATGGTGCAAAACCTATAAGTGAAATCTTAAATCTTGATACAAGCAAATTAGGGCCTAAACTCGCTGCGGCCATAAATCAGTATTTGATTGTTATGAACCCTACGGGACAAGTTGGTGAAGCTTATACCGATAATCATCTCAAAAAAATTGTTATAAATATGTCGATAGATAAACAAGCAAATATTTCTTATCTTGACATATTAGCACATGAGTTAAATCATGTATTTCAATACTTGTATCACATGCCAACGGGCGGCAATATTGACATGGTTCTTCGTATGCCAGATTATATGGCATATATTATGAATACATATCCGGAGGCGGTAGATATTCTTATCAATACTAATGATAGATTATCTATCAGTTATGTATTTGAAAAAAATCATGTATATACAGCAGATGACATGCAATATTTGTCAAGTGATGTTAAGCAAAAGATAGCATATGTAGGATATAAACTCATACAAGGTGAAATATGGGCAGAAAAACGTGCTCATAATCCTACTGCTATTGGTGTTAGACAAGGTATATTGCGTACAGATAAAGGTACAGCACATACTATTATAACTCCTGATAGACAGACATTTGTTATACCAGCTTATCTTACTATATCACCTATTTATAAGAGTAATAGTATCAGTGAAAATGTGCAGGCAAATTTGCTTGAAACTACTTTTATAAATGCTATTGAGACACAACGTAATGCGAGTGATACAAAAAATTTCCACACAGGATTGAGTGTTATACCTGCAAAAACTGTTGTAAATGACCTCATGGGCTCTATAAAAGATACGCCCAATGTATCTCTTGTAGAACGCGGTACTGTAACCATTGACCAGATTATTAAAAACCCGCAAAAATACTTAAAACCTGAGTTTGCATCTATTGTATCTACCTTCAATTCAGAAGGTCAAGTATATGCATTTCTGCGTAATTATATAGAGCGTAAATATTTTAATGCCGTGAGCATAGACAGAAGTGCTAATACGCATGAATATGTTCTTGTAGATAATGAGGCTTTTGATGCATTACATGTAGATAGCGTCAAACAGGCAGATAATGCAAGTACATCTCTTGTGGATAAGTATAAGGGTAAAGCTGTAAAAATCAGTGAATTTTATAATAAAAAAGCTCTCACGAATTTTGGTGCAGAAGATGTTACTGTATATATTGCAGATAATGTGCAAACACAAACTATCTTTAATAAGAAATTTCCTAATGGTCTTATCGTTATAAACGGTACCAATATCACAAATGAACAATTGATAAATAAACTTAATCATGAGTTCAGACATGTAATGCAATATTACTTTAATCTTGAAGGAGGCTTTACAACAGATTTTAACGTAACAAATGAAATGCTTACTGACATAAAAGCACATGCTCCTAATATTTTTGAACTCGCTAAAAAGTATTATGACTATTCAGGCAAGACACAACAAGAGTGGGAAGTTTTTGTTGCACAGCGTTTCATTTATTTCCTTGTAGGTGGTGAACAAAATGCATTCGGCATGTCTGCATTACAAATGTTATCAAGACCTGTATATGTAGATACTAATGGTAAAAATATCACCATTTATATGCCTTGGTATGATGGTAATAGTAAGAGTGGTAGGTACGATACCAGCTTTACAAAAGAAGGTCTTGCACATAGGACGCAATCTCCAAAAGCAGTAGAACGTATTACAAAAAATACTGATACGAAGAAAGCTCCTACATTTGCCGAAGATACAATAAAAGAATTTACGCCAGAAGAACGTAAACAAATAGCAGAGGCAGAAAATGCTGGCATCATGCAGAGAAAAGGTAAGAAAGGTATCATTATTCCTCGTAAAACAACTACTCATAAATATACGCGCGGTGAAATAGAAAACATTGATGAGACTAACAGTAAAAAGAAGTATATTTATGACAATCCAAAAAGATACTTTACAAAAGAAGAAGCCGATAAGAGCAACCTCAAATACTTCTATAAAAAAGGTACACACAATGAGATGGCTCCGGAACTTAAAGATTTTATTGTAAAGACAACTGGTCATGAGGAAGAGTTACCTAAAACTATCACAAATGCCATAAAGAAAGGCAAGCTTACTCAGCAGGCAATTTATAAATGGCTGCAAAATGTTGACCTTAAAACTGTAAATCAATATACATTTGATGCTATAAATGATAGCTTCTTCCATAATGAACAAATAACAACACCAGAAGAACTCAATAAGGTGGCAGTGAATGCGCAATTGTGGTACGCAGCTTCTCTTGTATTAAAACGTGAAGGTATAGACCTTGCTGCTATCGTCGCGCAGAATGATATAAATACTTTGTTATCTGCGATGACAGATTTGTCTAATGGTGAAAAATTTGTAGATGCACTTGAAAAGGCTACAAAGAAGTATCAGGCATTCAGTTATATGGGACCTAATGGAAAGAGAGTATATGAAGAACTTGACATGAATAATGTAGAGGCTTATATGCGTACTCTTGCTATGAAGATGTTCGATGGCTCTCTCGGCAGTGCTTTCTATGTAGCTAATGCAGCGCGTAAAGCGTTATTAAGACGTACTCTTGCAGAACGTAAGAGTATAGGCAGTACGAATGAAACCATCACTCGTGGTAAAGGTGATGATAGCGAGACTGCTATTGAAGATACGCTTACAGAAGAAAATATTATAAGAGGTGATGACAATACAGATATAGGTAATGACATTATTGCATTGTACGAACTCGATACAATGCAGAGTGAAGGTAAGAGTGTAGAAGAAATGATACGAGAACTCGGTATTGCAGCAGAAGAGAGTTTTCGTAAAAAATATACACGTATTGCCAAAAAGAAGTACCCTGACATATCTGCACAAAAGTTAAAGAATGCTGTTGATAAGAAAGTTAGAGAAGAAACTACCAATTATGTAAGAAAGTTGTTATCGTATAATGATGAGCAAATAGCACATGTATATAATAGATACCTCGAACAAACTCTTACGACAGAACAACCTAATATGACATTACCAGCAAAAGTTATTACTCCTCGAACGACTATTGTAGCACAAATCAAACGATATGCAACACAATTATTAGCTCTTGTAAATGGCAAGACAAAGGGCAAATATAAAGATGTTGTTGTTATTTGGAATTTGTTGCCACAAGAAGTAAAAGACCTCTTCCAAGAGGAAGAGGTCACGGTAAGAGGCACAAAGACGGTAACTCGTACATTGAAGCCAGAAGCTTATTCAGTAGGCAGAGGCGCAGTATCTGGTAAGAGAAATTTTGCAGAAGAGCAAGACCTCACACATGATACTACTCAGATTGTTAAAAATCGTGATTTGCTTAGAGATGTATTAAGTGATGCACGTAAACAGATTTATGCAAATCAAGAAAATGTGCGTAAAATGAGTAAAGCAGAACGTGAATTGCAAAGACGTAATCGTGAACTTGCAAGAAAATGGTCTACTGCTACAAAGAAAGAGATAAATGAAACAGATGTGCAGAATGCAGATGGTATGAATAATACCGAAATAGACATTACAGATACAAGACCTAAAAAATCAAAAGTGAAAAAAAGAGAAGTATCTGATACGCCTAATAACTTTACCATCATATCGGCAGAGCCTATGCCTGATATTATGAAAAAGATATTTGATGTATCTTTTGCAGACATGGCAGATAATCGTGTTCAGTTTGCATCTGTTGATGAAAATGGTGAATTGTATGATAAACAAAATTCGCCGAAAGACTTTCAGAGTAGATTGCAGCACGAGGTCACTTCATGGGAAGCATTCTATGATGCAAACAGAGATACTCTTCTCGGTTTAACCCGCACAGACGTAGAGAATATTGTAGATTTTATAGAAGGAGGTGTTGCTACATTTAATGGACCAGCAAATAAACTTGCTGCATTCCAGATATTTACGCTCGGCTTTATAATTGATGCTGCACAACGTAATCTCAACAACTGGAACTTCTCTAACGCAGAGATACAGGCAATGCGCGAACTCTATGAACGAATTGCGGGCGCACATGGCTCTGGTCTTAATGCTGCTGGTCAAATGCTGTCTATTGTAAACCCTTATAAAAAGGTACAGCAGCATATGCTCGAAGACTACAATATAGGTGATGCTGAGTTGCAACCTCTAATCAATTCTGTTGAAGGTTTGCAAAATGCAAAAGATAAAAAATCATATGAGCAAAATGCAAATAATATAGCGGCAGAACTTAGAAGTATAGAACGTCGTATGCTTTTGCATCAAATTGTAGAACGTTATGAAGGACTGAGCGACAGAAAGAAGGCTAAGATAGACAGAAAATATGATATTACTGCATTAGAAAAAATGAGTGATGATGAGTTACGCAATCTGTCTGATAAAGACTTCTACAAACGTGTTCCTTGGCTCGGCAATCGTAGTTTGTACGAACGCATAAAATCGTTTAGATATTTGTCTATGCTTTCTTCACCATTAACTTGGGCTCGTAATGTCATATCTAATGTTGTGCAGACGGGTCTTACCGGAGCAGCTAATGCCATCGGCAAAATTGTATTACCTAAGAAATTTTATCGCGCAGACCAGTATGATTTGTCACGTGTAAAAGTATCTGATGAAGTTAAAAACTTTATACGTACAGCAATAACAAATAATGATGTATTTGAAGCCTTATATGATAATACTACAAAGTATGATGATAGAGGCAAACCTACTAAGAAAGGCAATGTACGTAAAAATATGTTTATTACAATGATTGTACGTTCATTAGAGAAAAAATATGCAGCAAATCATAGGTTTGATACGGTAGCCATGAATAGGGTATCTCGCTTTATAAATGACAGAATTTCAGATAAACGCTTTATAAGATATGCTGCTACTCGTTATCTCGGCAAACTTTTGCAAATAAAAATAAATAATGGTGAGATAGACTTGTCACAGGGGCTTACTAATGAGGTGCTGGATACATTCGCAGACGCTGTTGTAATGGCTAACGACCAGTATATGCATAAACGCTCATTCCTTGCAGATATGCTTGACGGTCTACGAGACAAACATCCATATGCATATGAAGTACTTTCTTGGTGGCAACCGTTCTTGAACTCTGGTTTTAACTGGTTTGGTGAAATGCTTAAATACACACCTGCTGGTATGATTAGAGCAATATGGAATATAACTCACCTTGAAAACAGAATAGCACGGGCAAAGTCTAACAGAGAAAGTGGTCTTGTAGATACTGACCCGAGAGTTATACAATATCTCGCCGCACAAGATATAGGCAAAGGCGTTATAGGCCTCATAGGCACAATAACAGGTGCACTTCTTGCGGCATTTGGTGTGCTCAAAATAGACGAGGATGATGATAAGTTCTATATGACCGTAGGAGATGTAAAAGTAGATATATCAAATATCTTCGGCACTTCTTCTATACTCATAGGCGCTGCACTTACAATCTTTGGCTTAGATAATGACCAAGACGGCGAACCTGACTATTCTGCTGCTGATATACTCGGCATTGTCGCAGATTATATTACAGAAGGCTTTATACTTAAAGACATCATTGATAGACATAAGTGGGATAGTGGTATGTATGAAGCACTACTTACAGAAACAGAGAGTATACTCCGTTCATTTGTACCACAAATTATACAACTTATCGTGAGGGCTACAAATAATGAGAACATAAGATACTCTTCTGGCTTTATGGGTATGCTCGAACGTTGGCTGAATACTTTTATACCTACACAACCTTTCGGTGAACGCAAGATAAATCCTTACACTGGTGAAGTATCTACAAAATATGCAATACCTGTTTTCGGCGAACTTCTCAAAGGTGGACTATTTGGACCTAAAATATTCTGGGAAGATAAGAGCGAAATGGAAGAATATGCTCGTTCTCTCGGTGTAAATAAAGGTATGCTGACGAGTGATAAACTTACAAGTGAAGATGGAAAGTCATATGACATCGACAATTACAAATTGAACGAGAAGTACGGACAACTTAATAGTGCAACTCTTGCAAATATTGCAAAAGGTAAATATTATGTGCAAATGCCTGATGGTTCTTACAAGACTTTATCTTGGGACAAAATGTCAGACGAACAAAAGGCCAACGTAATTGACCGCTTAATGCGGCAAAACGCTGACCTTGCGAAAATCTGGTATTGGACGCAAATCTTGCATAAGAAGTATTATGCAAGCGCATCATTGTATAAAGCGGCAAAAGAAGCGGGCATAACTAAGAATGTTTATCGTGGCGATAGAGGTTTTGCAGAATAAAAGTGCGATGAATATGCTCTAAATCTTCTGCGTTACCAAGTACAACTAAATACTCACCGGTTAGTGGGCATCTCATTTCGAGATGCTCACTATCTTTTTTAATGAGTTTCATTGCACGTTTCATGCCATAACATTTATCTATCAGAAAATTACAACACTCTTGCCAATCACGAAAGTCATACGGTGAGAAGTCATCACCTATTATGAGCAATGCTCCTTCTATTACGCTTTCTCCTCTTTTGTAATCTACCTTTTTGATTTCTCTCATTTACTATCTCCTTTTCTAATATATAATATTCTCTCTATTTACATTCCTTTTATGATTTATCACGATATAATATAAATCAATTATATTATATATTAGAATATCCAAAAGCGATGTTTTAGAGATATTCTTCGGGAAGAATAGAGATTTCTTTTAACGCTGTGCCTTGTAACTCATACCAATGATGTTTATCTATCATGAGTTCTATTGTTTCATTGATATACCACATATAATCAATTTTTTCACGTAATACTCGCATATCATAACTACGTAAATCTTCATTTAATAAATCTGCATGAGGCGGACATCCCGGACAGCGGCCATCACTTCTTATACCTTTACGCATACGATATACACGTATTTCACCACAGCTCTTATCAAGAGTTGCAAATGCACGATTACAACGATGAAGTTCTTCCGGCGGACGACCATCTAAGTAAGTTCTATATATTCCACTTGCAGAAACTTTGTTACAAGTTATTACAAATTTACTAATATCATTTTCGTTGTAGATATGTGTTATAATATCTTTGCCTTCAAGCAAATAATTTTTTATTGCATCTCTACAAACATAACAATCGAGCGGACGTACTCTATTGTAGCCAGGTTGTATCATATCTGTTACAAAGAAACCACCTTTTGATTTTATCTTGCCATTCTTTTTAAGCATAATATAATTGTTGACGTCACGTTGCCATATCTTTTGTTCTTCTTCAAATTCAATCATTATATGTGTTACATCTGTAAATGCATCTGCAATATTTTTGAGCATATCTATATATTCTCTACGAATATAACAAAGAATGCCATCTGTATTAGTTTGTAAGATTGTAACATTATTTCTGCCAATTTGGTTATATATATTATTTGCAAGTGATGTAAGAATTAACTGTCCAAGTCTACAAGTATATGTAGTCATGTAAGGGTCATAGAGAGTAAGATATTTATTGCCACTTGCTCCATACGTTGTGTTAAGAATAAGTTTATAGGCTTGTGAGGTTTCTTTACAATATTTGTAATGCTCATATTCTTCTTTTGGAGCAAGTTCTGAATGTTTGCCGTATTTATCTTCAAATGGTTCTATAATCTTCTTAAAATCAAGTCGCTCATGATACATCTCCGCAAACTTTTCTGGGTGCTTAACTGCTCTGGAAAGACCGTGCCAGTTTATCATAGTTGCAGGATAAAATGATGCAGCATCTGCATTTACAAGAGCCCATTCATCATTTGCTTCTGCAATAATTGTAAAACCTTCTGTCTTTTTGAGACCAAACGGTCTAATAGGCACAGAATGTATACCACCGTTTGCATAGACAACATCGTTGCCAAATAACTGTACTTCATATTTATCTTTTGATACACAAATTCTATTTACAATATGAGCCGGCAAAGAATATCTTATATAGTCTTTTAAGCCATCCGGTATTGTGATGTCTATACGTTCAGCATCACTAAATTTTGATTTTACCGCATTCAATGCCTTTGCAGATAATTGAGCATTTGTACTCTTGTAACAAACATCCATAGGTATATTAAATACTCTACCTACGAGTAATTTTGTTGCAACAAATGGCTTTAATACAAGTTTATAGAATTGCATAGATGACCATACGTCATGCTTACAATAAGATATAATCTCTGCTTTATCTTCTTCTGTCAAATCTGTCTTGTCAAATGGTACTGTCGTCTCTCTGATGTCTAATTGCATACATGCTTCTTTATCTTTCAAAGAGCCGACATTATCATCGAGCATGTCCTGATAAATAAAATTTGTATAACGCTCATACGCAAATTGTGCTATTTTCTCATGCTCAGCATCTTTGTATTTTGCATCTTCATTTATTACGCATTCACTCAATACACTCAATTGATGAGGTGTAAAACCTTTTGCCACGCCGGACAATATAACATTGTCATATCGTTTTATATTATAACCAATATTTACATATTCTTTGTTTGTCATTACAGCAAGCAAATTCTCACGAGCAGTACTATCATCACTCGTAACTACAATAAACTCGTCTTTTATACTTTCCGGGCAATTGTCATCTTGTGGATATTTGCCGATTACGCAGCACCACCAGTTAGGATATACCTCAAAGTCAAAAAACTGTTCTTTTAATTTGTCGGCCATTGTAAATTCTCCTTTTCAATTATTTCTGTCATACAAGTACCACAATATACTTTGTCATTATATTTATAGCACATAGATGTCCAACATCTATTCCAGCCTGTCTTTTCACGACAACCTGCACATTCGCATTGCCCGTTTCCTGTTAATTTGACAGGACCTTTTATTGATGCTTTTATAATCATAATGCTCTTGCCTCCCATCTTTTACTAAAATTTATTATTGCTTGTATAAGCTTTCGAGGACAAACATCATATTTATTAAGCCCTACAAAACCTTTATACTTGCTCTCTTTAAGACATATTTTATTTATAAGCCATGTCGTATCATTATTCATACTGATAAAACAACCAAATACATGCCAATTATCTATAAAGCCAGATGCAGTACCTATAAATTTTTTATTATCTATGAGAACATCATTGCCATTTATATAAGCATCTATTGTATAAAAGTCTTGTAGATATTTTGCTAAGAATTTTTCTATTGCAGTATTCCACATAGAATACATATCTTTTGTCATATAGAAAAATCCTAAATCACCTGTATTTGTTACAATCGTACCACCTTTTACAGGTAAGAATAATTTATCAATATTAACTCTATTGACAAATTCTTCATTGTATTTTTCTATGTTGTTCCACGCGGGAATGATTACGTTAGTTTTATCACAAATAAAATATCCGAGCACATCTTCTTCACAATCTTTTTGCAATATAGTTTGTAATTCATTCAGTGTTTTCTTAAAATCTGTTTGTATAACTCTCATTAGAACGGCATTCTCCCTAACTCTTCTGGCGAAGGTTCTACACGTCTGGAAAATATCTGTTGTGATGCTCTATGCTCCGGACCTGTATAATCTATCTCAACCTCATACAGTGCACATATATCTTCTTTGAACGTAAGAACAGATGGCAATTTTGTATATCCATTATTATTCGCCCATTCTATATAAAAACTATACAAAGATGTAACGCCTTTCTTGTAAATATCATTTAATGTCATATGGTCCTCATACAACCATTCATTTATAGAACTCTGACGACACTTAAATTTGCGTAAAAGTTCTTTTTCACTTTGAGATATACGGAACTGTCCCTCTTGTAATGCAATACCTACCCAATATACAGCTTTATACAAAAAGTATTCCATATCTCTTGCTGTAAGTTTTAACAAAAATAACGGGTCAGGTTTTTCTATTTTATTATTAAGTTCTATGATTACCATTCTACGATAAAGTCCTGACGTTTTGTCGAGTATTCTCGGCAACTTATTACAAGAAAACATACAGGTTGCAAATGGCGTAAAAGTTATAGGCTCGCGGAATATCTGACGCACAGTTATCTCATTACCTGTTACAAGAGACTTAAATCGTCCTGTGTTTTCAAGAACCTTACCGTCAACAGCATCATCGTCTATATTTATAAGTTTTGATAAAACTGTTGCAAGATAATAGTCTTGGTCCATCTTATCTATACCAACGCGCGCTCTGTTGTTCTCACCTATCAGTTTTACGATGAGGTCTTGGAAAGTACTTTTGCCTGTGCCACCATCACCTTGAAAAATAAAGAACTTACCAAAGTAATTACGCTTTAATAGGCAATATCCTGCGATTTGATACAAGAATTGCATTTTCATGATATTTACACTACCATCTCTATCTGCCGCGAGATGCGCCATAAACTCATCTATTTTAGGCGAAGGTAACGGGTCTGGATTGTAATTCCAAGGTATACCTATTGTATTCTTTTCATTGCGGTCAGGTTCTGACAATTCACCTGTTACAATATCAAGTACACCATTTCCTACTGCAATTTTATTCCAAACTCTGTCTACATCTTTCGGGTCTACAAGAGTTTTAACTGCAAGAAATTGCATTATCTCTTCGCGTCCTGCGTTAGGAATATTCTGACTTATATTATAATGTATAAGTCGTTCTATATCTATTTCTCGTAACGGTTTATAATATGTATTATCGAACATATAAAATTGTTTACGACCTATACACATTAAATCATATTCATCTACAACTCTATTTGCTACAACATTATAAATGTTCTCTTTTTCGAGCACATTTAATGCTTGTTTATGAGTACCTCTACGCGTGCCATCATCAGTGGCACGAGGTTTTAATACAGATGCTTCCATTTCCTTATCAGTCATGGGCGCTGCAAACAAGTTTTCATTTATAAGTAACAAAGACTGACGAATTTCTTCATTCGTCAGTTTGTTAGATTGTAACAATTTAGTACGCCATTTGAACAATGCATCATTACGACCATCACCATCTGACATACCTATAAATGTTTCTATTTGATTTTTTGCCACCATTATAGGCTTTAACCAAAATGGTATTTCATCTATTTGTTCAGGCCATATGCCCCACTCACGATGAGGGTCATTAACAGGCAGTATGATATATCCACCGCCATTTGCTCTATGGTCAACTGTTATACCAATAGAACATTTCATGACAGCATCTGCCTTTATGAGCATGCTTTTATCTTTGAACAGAAAATGTACGCCACGATGTGTTCTATTATAAGCGTGTTGAATATTATATTTTTCTAACATGCGCTCTATATAATCAGAACTTTCATCATGGTCCTCGTTATCAATATCTACAACAACATAACCTTTCGGTACAATCCAGCCTATACGATTGCCACGTTCTGCAAGTGTTACTGCCTGTTCATATGATAATGCACTTGTTCTCCATTGTGTAAGAGGAGCTTTATTATCAAGTTTACTATCATATTCTTTATTGGTCCATAACTCTGTGTCATATGCTCTTATCTGTACATACTTACTATTAGGAAATAACTCATTAAGTCGTTCTAACATTTTATCCATTATTGTTACTCCTGTATGGCTTTCTTTATACTCATATAAAGGTCATGCCCTTTCTGTTTTGCCTGTACAGCAGCCCATATCTGTCTTTCAACAGTTCCTTTATGCTGTAATACAATTATCTTTGTGGGTATTTTCTGTCCAAGACGCCAACACCTATGTATCATTTGCTTATATTTTATAAATGAGTAATCCATGGTATAAAATATAATCTTATGTGTATAATCTTGCAGATTAAAACTCTTACAATTACCACACTGTAACAACAAGATTGAATAATGTCCAGACTTAAATGTATTAACATCTGTTGTTGCATTTTTGCCATATTTATTCTGCAAATCTTCTAAATCTGCAATATACTTATATACGATAACAGTTCTCTCATCTGTTAAACCATCAAGCATATTTGTCTTTGCATTACGCGCAAATCTATAAATCTCTTTATCAGGCAAATATAAATAACCATTACAAGCTTGCTGTGCCTTTTGAATGGCTACCATCTTTTCTGTTGTAGTTGCATAATCACCTACCTCAATTATACCATCAAGTGCTTTCTTGTATTCTTCTGTCTTAATATAAGGTACATCTACAACTGATATATTGAGGTCAGGCATATCATCATCTTCATCATAGTCTACAAAAAGACAATACTCTGCCAACAGATTTTCCCACCAACCTATATACTTATCTTTTATTTTTGTAGGTTTTTGAAACTTTCCATATGCACTATATCCGGTCTCAAACTCACAATACATTCTCGTCCATGCTGTATAAGAAAGTCTATTCTGTTTTGCAATCGCGAGTGCTTGCAATTGACACCATATATCTATATCAGTATTACCTCTCGGTGTACCTGTAAGTCCCCATGCATATTCAGCCCTTACACACAAATGCATTACAAGTTTATGTATTTTAGAATTATGTGCTTTAACTATATGGCATTCATCTACAATAATTACATCCCATCTTTTTGCAAGTAATATTGTGGACATATCACCTATTGCTGTACGGTCTGTTACAAGATACGTATTAGCCGGCAAGATATGCTGTGGCACAATTTCTACATTCCACATTTGACGTATTGCGTCAGCCGAGGATATTATAAGAACTTGTGCATTACCGCTTTTAAGTTTGTCTACTTCTTTTAATGCATCTATAACAGGATAAGTCTTACCTTTTCCGGGACTAAAAAAGAGACAAGCATGCTTTTTATTAAGCAAGAGATTGCAACCTTCTTCTTGATACTGTTTTCTACAATTTACATAATCTTTATACAACATATTATATTTTGCCTCGCATCAATTCTACAATTGCCTCTACAATATCACTATTGTCTACAGCATACCATAGACCTCCGGACTTTTGTATCTGCTTACCTACAACAGCTTGTGCATCACTTACGGTATTTAACAGATTTTTTCTTTTTACTTCTATGCCTGTAAAAATGCCAATCTTGTTATCTGCAAAATAATTCTCACTGAGCATTTTTTCTAATACAGATATATCTGTCGGCATACAAGCAATCAAATCTGGTATGCCTTTTTTCATATAAATATCGCCATGTGTCTTAAAGACAAAAGCACCGCTGTCAGTTATTATTTTTTGACAGCGGCGCTGTATCTTACTTTCCAGCTCGTTCATATTACCTCCTTATAAATATTTAATGGTGGACCTACAAGGATTTGAACCTTGAATAACTCGGTTATGAGCCGAGCGCCTTAACCGTTAGACGATAGGTCCGTATGGAGCCAGATGTCGGGCTCGAACCGACGACCTGCTGATTACAAAGCAGCTGCTCTACCTGCTGAGCTAATCTGGCATAAGTGGCAACGGGTCAGTCGTTGCCATTTTATATTTACTGAATATCGTCCTTGAAGTCTTGTTCTGCGGTGCTCATATTGCCGAGAGGCTCGCCTTCTTCAAGTTTCTGCAAGTTGCCAAGGCCTGCACTGATGCCTTTATTCCCGGAGCTATTATAAGCAAAGAAGTTAATACTTGCTCTGCCGTAACAACCCGAATAAAACTCAATGGGGTCCATAATAGGATTACGGTCTTTATCTACAACCTGCGGTGCATTCTTGCTCGATACGTTGATAATATAGTGTCCTTTGACATAAGGCCAAATATCTGCAAACAATTCACCATCTTGGTTAGTATCTTTATCTGCATCTTTAAGTGTGGTTTTAAGTACAGGAGGCATTTTACCACCGAACTTTGTAGACAATCCTTTCTGCGCGGCCGCATCAATTGCCTTTTTAATGCGATTGATTGTCGCGACATCACTCTTCGGAATGAGAAGCATTACAGAATACTTAGGCTCTTGACCTTCTTGAAACGACTTAGGCTCAAACGCATTAACAAAACTAAAACGGACCTTACCAGTTACAACTTTGGTGCTTACTTCTGACATAATTTAATCTCCTTTTACTGATTATCTTCTTTGATAGGCTCTGCAAATTCTAATTGTGCAACTTGCAGTGTATTAACAGCCGGCCGTCTATCATTCTCCGGTGCCAACGTCAACTTTCCGTGAGGCTTTATAATGTAGTCAGCACACAAATCTGCGAAATTCTTTTTACCTACAACTTTCTCTAACGATGAGATGCCGAGAAGTGCTGGCTTGGTCATAAGTTCTTTTTCCTTAAAACCTGCCTCTACAAGAATTTCTTTGACTTTTTCTTCATCAGTTATTTGACGAATACTTCTGCCTTCTACAAGTTTGAAGCCGGGTATTTCCACACCTTGCATTAACTGACCTAATGCATAGGCTTGAACGTCCTTAAACCAATCTATAAATGCAGGCGCTATTTCAAGCACCTGACTTATACGTTCCGGGGTCATATTCTTGGCAATATTTGCTTTTAAGTCTACAACCTCAAATTCTTTTTGTGCAAGAGCCAATTGCTGGTCTGCTCTCGCCTTGCATTTTGCTCTAACCTTACAGAATTTACAAGCTTTTTCTGATGCCTGCAAAGCACCTTCACCTTTTATTGCCTCTTCCGCACGAGGTCTTACAAAATTAAATGCCCAATCAAGCAGTTCTTTCTTTGTAAGAATTTCTGTATCACAAGATGCAAGACGCGGCTGATTTATACTCATTTTTACTTGTTTACTATTGGGAAACAAGTTTAATGCACCAAGCCCGTACAATCTTAACTGTGGGTTATTTATTGCACTGACAGGTACGCCTTGACCAAATTTAAGGTCAATGACATGTACCATATCTTCTGTTACAACAATCACATCGCTCGTGCCAAAACCTTGTGGTACAATATTTGAGAAGTTTACTCGTACCTCAAAATAAATATAAAACTTTTTGTTTTCTTCTGTGAGTGCATCTGTCTGTGACGTTACAAAAGATATATAGTCATCGACAAATTCTTCAAACTCTTTTGTATAATACTTCTCATATACCTCTGTGTCATGCCAAGTCCGCAATTTTTCTTGATACTCAATCGGCCCTATCTTGCCATACAAATAAGATAACTTTATCTCGGCTAATGCATGTGCCGCGGTTCCTTCTTCTGCATATACACTACATTCTTCTATGCCCTCTTCCTGCTCAAGTCTTGCCGATGGTGTACAATAGAGCCATCTATGTGCCGTAGAAGCCGACAAAAGTGCATGTTGACGTTCACTCATCTTTATCTTTTACCTCACCTTTCTTTTGTGAATTTAACAACTTAAAACGCTCACGCTCTTTTGCGAGCTCAATAATTGCAATAATTGCATAATTTGCAAGGTCAAGTAATGTATCTTCTATTTTTTCATCTTTTACAGCGGCATCTTTACGTGAAATGAGCAAATTGTCAATTCTGTTCATCTTATCATGCATTCTCGTACACATAGAAACAGGACCAAATTTTAACCATGTTTCTGTCGTACTCGCGCCATAGTCTTGACGCTTTCTGGCAAATGTTTCAGCCATATCTTTTGTAATTTGGTCAAACATCGAAATCTCATCATTGTATGTCATCATAATTATACTCCTGTACTCCCAAAACAATTATTTTCACGTTTAAGACTTTCTTTTTCTTTGGAGATAAACTCTACATATTGTGTAGGATATATCTCAATATACCCAAGCCTATCGTTCATACTCCAAGAGAAGTTTTTCTTACTTACATTATGAAGTATCATGTGCAACTCTCCTGTATAGCCTGCATCTATTGCACATCCTTGTATAATAATACCTTTTCTCGCGACAGATGTTCTTACTTGCATGCGTCCAGTATATCCGTTTGGTATATTTATACCAAATCCTAATGGAATTACAACTGTTTCACCAGGTTCTACCATACCAGCATGAGGCATAAAAATATCTGCTCCTGTGTCCATATCATACATTCTACGTGGTGGAATAATATGTTCCTCAAACTTAATAAACTCAATTTTCATATCTGAACTCCTTTATTACCAGATAATTCACGTTTTATTTGCTTTATTTGTGTAGCATATTGAGTTAATACCTTATTAAGCGTATCATTTATACCATTTACAGTACTTGTCGTTTGAGTACTAATACTTGATATCTGTTGTGATAACGCTCTTAACATGGTACTTATATTTGTCAAATTCGTATCTGCTGTAATACACCATTGAAATAATGCATTTACGCCACTTGCGATAACATTTACAACAGGTACAAAGTTGTCAAATGTTTTATCGTTGTTAAATGTGTCCATTGCTGCCTGCAAATCACTTTCATACTGTTCATATACATCTGAAATCTGCGACATAATTATACCTCATATTCACGTATTTTAGAATTGTTCTTAAAACGCCACAAATGATGATAACAATGACCACAAGAAAACTTACCTTCGTGACATTTATCATAAACACAAGATGGCATCATATTTACAACATACTCTTGACCACACTTATCTATAATTTCGCCAACAATCATTTCACAAATATGCTGAACTTCTTTTGTGTTTCGATTACAAAGCCTTATAGATAACATGTATTCCCAATCAGCAAGATTGCCAGATATTACAAGAGCTTTGCGCAATCCTTGTGGCATCACATATGAGGCAACATCTTTATCTACGCCTGTTTGTAATAACATCTTGTAATACTCTTCTATTTTTAGATATGCTTCACTGATGATGTCATTCTGCTCAGGTATTACAAAATTATCCGGACGTTCCTCAAAACTTGAATACTGTGTACTTGTAGACAAAAATGTCAATCTTGTCGCGTGCGTACGCAATTGTGATACAGCTTTCGTAGACAATCCAACGATAGCAACTGTGAGATAACACATGCGTCTTATCGTAGTGTGTGGCAACTCCATGAGATTTACGCTTGGCATCTTGCCGACAGTAGCATCATAAATCTGTATTAAATCATTCATGTCTTTAATTTCTGCGCCTCTTTGTGTCAGACGTGCAAGAAATATAGGCATATGATTAAAGTTATGATACAATATTTTAACTTCTATTTTGTTCATTTTTAACCACCTTCGTCGGTTCATACAAGGGGTCATCAAAATACTTCGTTACAAGGTCATCAAACTCTTTCTTATCTTTAATGTAACCATCTATAAGAAGCAATCTGATGGTTGCCATGACATTGAATGCCAACTCTGCAACTGTCATTCCGGGATAAAGATATACTTGATATCCTTCTTCACCACTCAGCACACCATACTGCAATATTTTACCGTTAATCTTAATTTTTTCATTAAGGTTTGTTTGTTCGTCTACCATAATCGCTCCTTTTGATTTTCTTCTATATTATATTATATTCAGATTTTCAAATTTTATCCTTTTTTTCAAAAAGATAAAGATGGTCAAATACTACTATTTTCTTTTACTACTGTCAGGGTGTGCTGTACCACTAAAAATACATTGGTGCAATACAATCCCTTATGTACATTGTTTCCGTTCGGCACTTCCTTGATGATATATTCTTGCGCTCCGCACTTCTTACACTTAAATTGAATTACTGACATTTTACTTTTCTCCCCCCAGTTCGGCAAGGCGGGCTTCGGCTGCTTCAAGCGAAAAGCAAACATCATCATCTTCCAAAAAATATACAACATCGTCTACATATATTCTAATACAAGAAGAAAGTAGCATAACCGCTTTTATATTATACTCTTCAATTCTCGGTGTTCTCAAATATTCATTTACAAAATACAGTTTATCCCCTACCTTACAAGGCAACTCCACCGCCTTCTCCAGCCTCTCGCGCAGTGCGGCGTTTTCGGCTTTGAGTTGTTCGCATTGTTCGGAAATGTCTGCTATCACACATTTCAACCCTTCAATGAGCTTATCCGTGCTTCTATCCTCAAAAAATTTGCAGTTCTCACAATGATAATCACTCATTCTTTCCCCTCCTCCGCGAGTTCTTTTTCGGCGTCTTTTAGGCGTGATTCTATAAAGAACTTTTCATCGCACACAGGTCTTATGCCGTTTTCATACATCTCGTGTACAAGGTTTGAAAATGCCCTCTCGAAAACAAATACCTTTTCGCGCAGTGCGGCGTTTTCGGCTTCAAGATATTTTTCGTCCTTTACAACATTTACACAAGCTAACAATAACGCTCTTTCCGCCACTTCTGCGCGGTGTTTACATTCTTCACGTTCTTTTACAATTTGCTCGACTTCTTCGTTAGTCATTGTCTGCCTCCTTTTCAAAATCCTTTTTCAAAAATCCTTTTATAATATCGTTTATCAACCTTCTAATATATAATAGAGACGTTTTATATCTTATCCCGATTATTTATATAAGGAAAATAATCAAAGGAATATTATATATTAGAAAAGACGATAGTTATAATTTTATTTTCTTGTCACCATAATTGGCACGAAGTTCTGACAAACACAAATTCTTACTCTTAAAGGTTTTTCTGCCCGGTACAGAGCAATTTCCCAATTGCTTATTTATCTCATACACACATTTTCGCAGTTCATCTTCATTGTTAGCAGTATAGGTATGACCATTTACTTGCATCAATGTTAAATCTGCATTACAATAGAAACTTTCTATGCCAAATACATTAGGTATTTCTCCCTCATCTCTGCCTACACAAACATATCTATAAATGTCATATAGACGAAACTGTTTCTTCTGTCTTTGTTTCTTTTGTTTCATCATTTTACCTCCGATAATGTATAATCACCAAATATATGATGTAAAAAGAAGTCATCATCCCACAATATAGATGCGCAATTATCATCATTTGTATTTATGGTATCATAATGCATACTTCTTGCACAATATATAATGTCTCTAAGTTTACCAACTATTGTATGAGCATCTACATATGTTATATCTGTATACTCATCACCACAATCTTCGCTAAACTCATAAAACTTTGTTGTAAGTTTATACTTCTTATCATAGAAATTAAACTTTTTACATTTATCTGCTTTATGCAGACAAATAATAGGTATCCACCAAGTTTCATCGTCTATACTTATCTTAGCATCATCTGCACATACTGACATTACTTTTCCTTTTCTATTGTGCAGTCGTAATGGCACGCACATCTGTATGCATGCTTGTATTTGCTCTTCTGTTTTTATTTCTATCTTTACAATAGAATTTACTCTGGGTTTTGCTACTAATTTTGTCATAATTATTACCTCCATTTTTGTTATTTTTATTATTTTTTGTTATTTTGCCATTAGTCCCAGCCGCCACAACCACAATAGTACTCATCATACTTCTTTGTGGGACGATACTTAAAGAACGGCAATGTCCATTTGGACTGCACAGCACGACCACAATAACTACAATGAGCATTCCGTCCAGACAGACCGTCTGTCGGCGATGCAATGGCATGGTCAACTTCTTTACAAAAACAAATTGCGCATGCCGGTTGATGGTCTACGGTCTCTGCATTTGCTACATGACCACACTTCATAATGTATCTCATTCTACTACCTCCTCTATAAATTCTTTATTCACCCAGATATTTGTTGATTTACCGAGTATTCTTACAAGCAGAGTGGTATCTTCCTCGTCACGACAGACAATTATACATGGACATCCTGCATATCTTTTAATAAAAAGACACACACAAGGACACTCATGCTCGTCTGCCCATGTGGATAATAACTGCTCACATCGTTCGCTCGACACAATATGATATAACATGATATCACCTCGCTTCTTAATACTCACTTGTACTCTTTTTGTTCTTACGTACACGCAAGAGACGAGGAAATCTAAGTGAGTAATTATTTGTTCCTACATACTCTCTGCTCTGCGTTACCTCATGATATGCAATCTGCACAATACTGTCAGTTATCTCTTCTGGATTGCGCCACCACTCTTCTCGCTGTGTATCACTCAACCCGGAGCCGACCTCACAGAGAATGTACTTACCATCATCAGTTATAAGTGCACACGTTAATGCACCTACTTTATCTGTGTACTTGCCTTTGCCTTCAACAATACCTGTTACTATCATATCCATGCACTGTACTTCTTTATACTTCAAAAGTGCATCAGTACGCTTCTGCTCATACAATCTGGAATTTATATTTAGCATAATGCCCTCACCACCGAGTGCTACAATACTCTGTAACAAGGTAGTAATTATATTATTGTCATTACCTGTATATAATGTCGGCACAATACGTACAGATGCTCTCATGGATAATGCTTCTTTCTCAATATACCGTAAAGTTTCTCGTCGTTCTGCATATGTAACAGGTGATATAATATCAAACACATTATATACAAGAGTACTCTTATCTTTATACTTGGAGTTTATCAGACCAGAAGTCTTATTAAATAATAACTGTGCATCTTTTGTAGATGGAAGATGGTCATAATTCACCGATTGCGTTAAGACGTCAAATGTACGTTGCATAGATGCTTTTGTCTGTTCTATCGACATAATCTCACCGTCATATATAAACTCAGTTGGCATACCTGTCATATCAAACTCTACACGCAATGTTTTGCCACTGCGAGAAGTAAATAGCCATTTACCAAGATTATTGTCATATCTTGCAACACAACGATTACCATCGAGTTTCTCAGTTACAGTAACAGGTACATTCAATTCTTGACCCTCATACTTCTTTGCAAGCATAGGAGTTGTTACCGTCATTTGCAAAAGTGAACGACCAATGCCAAGGCGTAACGTGCGATTGACAATAGGTGCAATAAACACGCCATAATAGCCGATGACTTTCTCACAAATAAATGTCGTACCTCTGTCCTTCGGACACATAATACAAGTTTCTATTATCTCTTGGAGTGAGTTAAACTCTCGCTGAGGTGTTGTCATCTGCGGCGAAAACGTCCAACCGATAGGATGTCTGCCGTCAAGAGTTTCTAACAAATATGTCAGGTCATCTTGCACTTGTGGATATTGTTTCTCAAACTGACGCACATAAAATTCTTTTAACGTACGTGACGATGTATTACGTAATTTGTCAAATAAATCTGTTAATACTGTAATACGTAAATTCATTTGTTCTTCTGTCATGATTATACTCCTTATTACTTATGCTTTACTTATCTTCTATAAACTCCGGGAATACAGTCTGTGCACCTAAGGGTGTAATGCTTAAATGCCTATAACTTGCTTGTGGACAATAGCGATGGTGCTTACAAATTATTTCTGCAATTAGTTTCTGATAATACCACTCATAGTCTTTGCCGACAGTTACAAAAGTAGATGTAGATTTCTGCCAATACCCTATGGTATATTTATCCTTAGGATTGGCGAACTTATATACTTGTACCTCTATCGTACTATATCTCTCAATAAAGTGATATACTACATCGACAAAAGTGTCGCGAATTTTTGTAGTAAGATGTATAGTGTTCTTCATCTCATTACTCCTTCTGGCTATTATAATAGTCGTACACAGCCTTTGTGAGAGTATCTATATATTCTCGTTCCTGTTGTGGCGCAAACTGCTGTGCATCTAATAATGCTCTATATGCTTTATAAAGCGCCGATGTAAATGCTTTCTGCATTGTATTATCTTCTTGCTTCTGCATGAACTGCTCAAATCTGGGCAACGACAACACATCTATATTATAGGCATATTCTAACAGGCGTCCAAGCGACACCATCTTGTTTTTCGGACCGAGTGTATTATACAAAGATATATAAGTACTATTTGTAATAGCCACCTTTTTATACGTATATCTCGGCAGACTACAAGCAGGTAGGTTAGTAAAATCGAACATGTCAAGAAGTAAGTCTATCACTTTTGACAGGTCATAATTCTTAAAGTACTCAGCGACCTCTCTTGACAAATTTACAGTTACAATTATAGGTTTTATTTCCTCAAAACTTGTCATAACGTGCTCCTTTTATTCTTTTTTGTTGTTAATATATACTCTTCTGCAATCTGTTCTGCAATGTTACTGTCAAGGAGGTCTGTTTCTGCAAAGACACGTAACAGTACTCTTATGCAGGCTGACAAAGTACCTTTACCTAAATCTTGTAGGCCGAGAGACTGCAATTTCCGTAACACTTTTGCCTTCGTAATATCGTCTAAATAAAATGTAAATGCGTGCATGGTGGAATGTATGCGTAATTCTTTTTCTTCTGGCGACATATTTATTCCTCCTGATTTTTGTGATTATTTGTTCTGTCGCGTAAATTGCCAGCATTATACTTTTTGCGTAATTTGTATAACAGATGTGCAGTTTGTGTATCTATGCATTTGTGCTCTATCTGTAATATTATACGGTCAAAAGACAATTGAGACATATTTTTCAGCATAGCAGCTTTTATCTGTTCAAACATGTCTTCCCAATAGTCTTTTATAGTGTATCTCGTTAGTTCTTCTACTAATGCCAATTGCTCATCATCTACAATAATATCTTGCAACAGTATAGGTGTACCACCGTCCTCATCAGATATTACTTGTGAGAGTGATTGCTCATGTTGTAAATTCTTTAATTTACGTACCTCAATATTTAATTCATTTATAAATGACATATACACAAGATTTTTGTTAACATAATATCCTTTTCTGTATAATTTGCACACGACAAAGTACATGGTCGATACTAAGTCATCACGATTTGGTATAAGACGCTTATAAAATGGATGCGCACGCGTGATAATATCTTGTAGCATAGGTGTAAATACGGTTATGTAATCCTCTAATGAAGGACGCGCATATGCAATAATATTACCTTTCTTTACAAGATTATTCGCAAGCGATAGATACAAGATTTCTACTAGCGTAGCAGGGGAATATCTGTTATATTCTATATTTATATAATTTATATCTTCTGTTATCTGTGGGACATAGTTTACTTTTATCTTTATCTGCTCTTGTTCTTTTTGTTCTGTTCTGTACATGATAGCAGAAAATGCAAATGGAGTGTCTCTGTCTATCTTAAAGGCTTCACACAATTCTGCTATTATATCTTCTCGTGTTTCGTCTGGCTTTACATCTAATATAAAATTTTCTAAACTGTTCTTCATAATATAATATGAGCAATAACAATAAAATTTTATTGTTATTGCTCATCTCCATTTATATTATTTTGTTACAGCGGGTTTACTCTTCTGCCTGCTCTTCTGCCTGCTCTTCTGCCTGTTTGGCTTTTGCTTTTGCGAGCATTTCTGCAAGTTTTGCAAGACGTTTCTCATCACGAGCAATTTTCTGTTCGATGGTGAGAGGCGCACGCTCTTTCTTCTCTTTCGGGGTAGTTGCTTTACGCTCAGCGGCGTTAGTGATAATCTCACGATAACGGGCTTCATCTTCCGGTGCGATAAAATCAATAATAGATGCCATTTTATTTAACTCCTTTATAGTTTATTATATTTGTTGATTTATTTAGTTTTGCTCATTTGCTCATTTGCTCTTGCGCTCTATCACACAAGAGATAAGAGATACAAGAAATATTACTCTTCTGTCACGGCGGGGGCACTCTGTCTTGCAAGTTTTGCCTGCAATTTCGCAATCTGCGCTTCGAGTTTTTCTACTTCGCTCATCGGTTTTGCTTTAGCAGCATTTCTGCGTTCCATTGCACGTGCAATAATTGCATCATAGTCGGCTTTTTCTTCCGGGGTCATGAAGGGTACAAGTTTTTTATCAGGCTGGCTTGTCCCGAGCGTACGAGGACCAGTAGTCTTATCTTCTACAATATACTCATCATCTACTGCTTTTGCAAAGAACTCATTGTGCGCAATATATTTTCTGTTAGCACTGTTCTTTGCAAGGACAATATGCCATTTCTGTTTGCTCTTCTCATACCAATTTTTAACTTCTACCTTCTGATTTGTTTCGCAATCAATTGCTTCAAATACAGGGAGATTGTTTTCGTCTCCGACGTGTGTAATTTTAACTGCCATTTCGTTTAACTCCTTTATTGTTTTATTTGTTTTTATTTTTCAACACAATTATAGATAGAGATATAACTGCATTAAAGGTCTTTTGATTTTTCCTTATATTATATTATATTCATTTTTCAGATTTTTATTTACTTATAGATTTTATCGTCTATAAGTTCTTCTGCTATTACCGCTTTTTGCAAAGAAAAGTAGTAGGTGCCATGTGATACGTCTATCTTTCCTCGGCTATCAAAGCCATAGTACCAAGATACAAAGGGCGTGATAGTTCCATAAGGCGGCTGCCACACAAACACTGCTCTTC
>ERZ1664508.2-NODE-2-length-45528-cov-21.702439_pt1 | contig 45528 bp, 57 predicted proteins | sample MGYA00575339_ERZ1664508 | MGnify/ENA primary metagenome ERZ1664508 (study PRJEB40874, sample SAMEA4040765) | Gallus gallus | biome: gut; material: content | place: India | collected 2016-01-01 | study: EMG produced TPA metagenomics assembly of PRJEB14491 data set...
ACGCAAAGACTTTACACGCCCAAAATTACTAACTTGATATGTCCCTGCATATCCGGGAACATCTTTCCAAATCTCATTTTCCATAATTGCCAACTTTTAAGAACTGCCAACAAATTAGAAACGGGGACGGGCTGTTGGCTTGCCCTTTCGGTCGGTTAATTACTCCGCCTATCCCCGTTGCAAATATAATTATTTTTGTTCCCATTCCATAATTCAAATAAAAAATAAATAGTTATCAATCTGCAATTCGTCCGCAATCATACGGTCGAACGTGCGTTTTATCTCTTTGTCCCTCGCAATCTCATACGCCGTAAAATCCAATTCCGGGGCGTCGGTTCCCTTTCGTTGGACGTGGAACGCTTCGTATTTGTTGACGAACCCACGGGCGACACGTTGCATATATCGGGCAAGTGCTTGTTTGCGGTCGTCCTCGGTTCCGGCAACCTCATTGGCAAAACCCAACTTTCGCAACCAATCATAAATCAACATTCCGTCAGTAATCCCCAACACAAACCGCCCGGTATATTTATATTGCAAAAATACCTCCCTACATCGGGCGACGGTTTGGTTGTGATAATACCGTTTTTCCTCCGGCGTCAATTCCTTTTTCGGCTCCGGCAATGCCTTATACACTTTATGTATAACCCCGTTTTGTTTCCGGCGGTATGCGTTCAATATCTTTGCGAAATAATCGGCGTTAAACTGTTGGTAATGCTTTTTGTCCGGATTGCCTTGGCTGTCTTTCGGCAAATAGTCGTCCAATTCCCCGGTTGTCGCCAACTCAAATGCCAACTTAATATCCGCCAACGTCAAATACGAATAATACCGTTTCAGTATATCAACCAATCGGGTTTGTATGTACGCCCAATCGTTTTCATTCTGTGGTATTATATAACCAACGTCTATTGCTATACGCTTAAACAGTAACGAAAGATTTTCAACTAATTTTGCATCGTCAATTTCCGCAATTGGTGTTTTTGTTGACGCTGCGAAAACATATTTTTCAACTGGGTTTAATGCTTTGGCAACCTCCGGCAATTGCATCATTCTACGGCGTACTTCAATGGCTTTTGTTCCGGGCTTGGTATTATATATTTCTAAAGCCGTATTTTCTTTTTTTTCAATAGCTCCCATATCAATCAAAATCATTGTTTAAATACTTCATCATATCCGCAATTTCTTTGCTGCTTTGCTGCTCTGTCTTCACGGAACGTTTCATTTTTTCCCATTTTTCGTATTTTTCGGGGGTTGAATCATATTCTAACGCCGCCCAACCTTTTGAAATGCTTTCTTTTATCAGAATCAGCGCAAATTCTTCCGGGTATTTACTCAAACCATTTAAGTTTGCTTGTATCGCTGAAAAACTCTTTTGCGACGTTCTCCATTTCGGTTGACACATCAAAATATAAAAGTTCCGTTTAAATTCATCGCTATCAAATGGGAATACAAGTTTTGCAAAGTAATTATCAACTTTATCAATTACTTGTTTTCTGACGTCCAACAATTCCGGGGTAAACCCATAAACAATACTTGCTTTAACTGTTTTTTCTTCGTTTGAAAAATTGTCTTGTGAAAATCCGTTTGGATTTTCTTTTGAGGCTTTAGCCTCTTTCTTCATAGTATTATTAATATTATTATTATTAATATTATAGTCTTGTAGTCCGTTTTCGGACTGATTAAAGTCCGTTTTCGGACTGTTGTTTAGTCCGTTTTCGGACTTCTGTATATTAATATTATAGTCTTGTAGTCCGTTTTCGGACTGATTAAAGTCCGTTTCGCTTCTGTTCCATGTTTTACATTTTTCTGTAAATCTTAGATACTTTGTTTTCCCAAAAGAACTCAACTCAATAAATCCTCTGTCTGCAAGTTCTTTAATGTTTTTGTAAACTCTTTTAGGGATTGAAAAAAGCAACGGAAAATCATCTACCATTTTTGTTTCCGAATATTGATACCAAACAATGCCATCAACCGTAATTGTATTAGTCCACGTTGGCAATGTCATACACGCTGCAAGCGTTGTTGTTTGAACAATAGTCAGTTCATTTGCAACGGCGAATCTTTGGTCAATCAAAATATTGTAAGTCATAATTAAAAAAGAAAAGCCCCAATTAGAGCCGTTACACATCTAAAAGGGGCTTTGTAGCTAATTAGCAAATATCTTTCAATCGGTAACGGTCGATTGTTTTACGCCACAAATATAATACTTTATTTTTGTTCCACCAACTTCACGGGCTTAAATGCTTCTGTTACTTTACGCAAATTCCCCTCGCTTTCGTTCGGAACAATGGAAACAACCGGATAACGGGAACGGTCGCCGGGCTTCTGCGATATAGCAAATTGTACGTTCATATCCCAAACTATGCCCTTAACAAATCCCCGTTCCTGCAACATGGCGTCGAACGTGTCACGGATATTGGGAATTGTTGACGCCGTACCCTTTGTTATGAACTGCCAAACCCCGGCAACCCCACGAACCAAAGGAATAATAAACGTTACGGTTAACGTAACAACCCAACCGTCGCCGCCATTCATAACAGAACGGTTCGGGTGCTTTTCTGCAACGCCTGCCATCAAATTGGGATAATCCTTTGTACTATATTGACAATATTGTTTTCCGTTCCATACAAAGAACGTTTCCCCGTCGCCGTATGCAACCAATTTACCCGCATCGTCCCTATATTGATATTCTTCCCGGCATGACTTTTCCGGTTCATCATAGGCAAATACTATTTGTATTGTTTGCGGTTTCTCGCCGTATGCTTTCGTAAACAATCCTGCATACTTTCCGGTTGGTATGAAATAATCAACGCTTTTTGGGTATTCTTTGCCGTTTGCCGCCTTTTCCTTGTACCCTACTTTGATAAACCCCACACGTGGCAAAACAACACGTTGTATGCCGGTGGTTGGTCTGTTTATGTTTATACGTCCTTTCATAATCAAATATCAATTTCAGTATTCAACAAATCTTTCTTTGTCACGGGTTCCGGCTTTTTAGGCTGTTTTTCTTCGATTTTAGCCGCTTTTTCTTTTTTTGGTGCAATTGTACGTTTTGCGGTTTTCTTTTCCTTGACGGGCTTGTTTTCCGCCGTTTTTGCCGTTTTTCGTGTGGTTCTCTTTACGGTCTTGGTTTTCTTTTCCTCCGGTTCCGGTTGTGGTTCGGGTTCCGGCTGTTGTTCCGGGGCGTTTTCTATTTCATACGCTTTCATTCTTAATTCAAACGCTTGCAATTCTTTTCCCTGCAATTTTTCCGCCTCTGAATGTACGTCTATATCCGACCAACCCTGCCTTTCTGAAAAACTTTGAAACGCTCCGGTTACTTTAACAAACCCGTCAGAACATTTGTAAATATTGGTTGCTATGCTGTACCATCTGTGTTGGTCTAAATTCAAACCCTCGTCAACCAATTTTACGCCGTATGTATTCCCAATATCGGTTGTTTGGTACAATGAATAATTATAGTCGTCGTTGTTTATCAAATCAATAAACTTTTCGCAACTGATAACATTCTGTTCCGGCTGTGGTTCGGGTTCCGGGTCTTTCTTCAAATCCTCAACGGTAACGGCTTTTTCCGGTTCCGGCTTTTTATTTTCCGCCGGGGCTTTGCATTTAACAAGTTCCGCCAACGTCAGCGAAACAATATTGTTTGTCAAATCCGGTTCGTTATCCAATGATATTTCCCCGGAAACCGCCGTAAACGTGTTGTCCCGCTTTTCGTCCTCAATGGCGGCAATCTCCAACAGATAGGGGATTTTCCGTATATTGGGGCTTTCGGTTTGCTCTTTCAGATTGTACGACGGTTTTTTGCGCCAATCTTTCGGGCTGAAATTGAAAATACGGGTAACGGGGAATTGCTCAAAATTGACGTTCCACATATCCCGGTACATTCCTAATTGTATTTCGCTTTCCTCGTAAAAACCTTTTCGCCCGCTTTTGAAATCGACAATTGCGTTAATCCGGTCGTCGCTTCCAATCTTTGCCCGCATGGTACACGGGCAATCAATCATTCCGGCGTACTTGTAATACGGGTGTACCAACGCAATTTCAACGGCTAACGGTCGTACATCATAATCCAATACGAATTGCGCAAACGCCAATACGTCCTTTTTCAAATCGTCGGCGTAATAAATAAAGTCGTCCGGCAATCGGTAAACCTCAATGTATTCTTTTAGTTTGCCTTTCAGTCCGTCCAAATCATACGCCCGGTTAATCAATAATTCCTCAAATGCGGCGTGCATAAACGTTCCATACGCCGCCCGTTCGCCTTTGTATCGCTCGGCTTCCTCAATGCCTTTGTTCGCAATCCAATTTATAAGGTGCGGGGCTTTGGGTAATGTTTGGGACAATATGGTTGTAACCGACGGGAAAAACTCCGGGTTCCCGGCGTCGTCATATCGGTAATAATATCGGTGTCCCTTGCTGTTTAACTGCCAAACCTTATACGGGGGTTCAATCAATGTTTTTTCGTCGAAAAACATTGCCGTCATTTCCTCAACCGTCATGCCCGGTATTATCTCAAACACTCCGGTTGGTTGTTCCGGTTGAACCTCAACGAACGGGGGAATAATTGTTTTTTGTTCCTCGTTAATCTCCGGGAACATATCCGGGGCAACATTGCCGACGGTTCCCGCAACCTCTTTTACCGGGTCGCCCGGTTTATCGCTCTTTGCTCTCATTACTTGTACTTTTTATATTCTGAAATTCCACATAATACCATTGCGGCGCACATTGCCGCTAATAACAATTGCCACGGGTTCCAAAATGCGCCAATCAAACAACATAACCCCAATGCGCCAAACGTAACAATTAGGGCTTTCGCTTGAAACAACCCGGAAAACATGGTTTCGGCGGCGGCTTCCAACCATTCGATAAACTTACTTTTCATTGCTTCCGCCCTCCATGCCAAACAGGTAATCCGCCGTACAATCCAACATTTCGCAAATAATAACGACCCATTCCGGGACAATCCGTTTGGTCGTGCCGTTACATAAATTCGTCATATTCACCTGTTGTGCGCTCTCGCTCGCACCCTCAAAAAGACGGGCGGCAATGTCTTTTTTCAAAACCTTTTTCCCGTTCGCCTCGGAACGGGCGATTGCTTCGTTTACTCTTAATCTCAATGACATAACTTAAATTTTTTTTGTTAATAACTTGGTTCGTTGCTCTCTTTGTATCCGCAATTGCGGCACGTTTTTTCCTCCCAAATCGGGCTATATTCCGGCGGGGTCAAATATCCGTCGCCTCCGGTACGTCTATACTCGCCGTCTGTAACCTCCATTTCCCCGCCACACTCCGGGCAATCATCGTCGCCAATCAATACACATTCCAACAGGGCGTCCAAATGGACGGAACGAACCGGGGAAATACCAATTGCCCGGATAACGTCCACCATTTCCACAACGGTAACATCCCGTTCGTAACAATCGGCGACCGGGAACCCCCAATTGTCGCTTATGTTCTCGATAATCTGTTTGTTGATTAACTCCGTAACAATTGTTTCGGATACTTGGTTGGCTGTTTTTCCGCTTTCGGTCGCCAACATCTTTAATTGCTCACTTTCTTTTATTTTCATATCATTTCCCGGTATCCCTCCGGGTAGGTTTTATTTTTCTTCTTTATACAAAATTCCCTTATATGGTTTCCCGGTATCGACACTCTTTTTTATCAAATGTCTGTACATACCCCGCTTTTCCGCATCTATATAATTATCAAAACGAACACATTCTTTCCCGTCCGCTCCATATCCGACTATTTGGCAATTATATTTAATTTTATTTCGCCTTGCGGGTTTATAGTTCATATTTTCCTTTTGCGTACACCAACGTAAATTGTCTACAAAATTATGATACTTAACCCCGTCGATATGGTCAACGTATGGTTTGTTTTCCGGGTTCGGGATGAAAGCCGCCGCAACTAATCGGCTAACTTGAAACTTCGTATTTACTCTGTTTTTTGATAAAGTAACACATAAACCGGACGTTGCGGGTTTACAAGGCGTCAAAATTATATTGCTATCTAATGACTTTATACGCCCGTAATTGCTTACTTCATATAACCCCTCATAGTCTTTTATTTCTTTCCAAATTTCCATACTACTAATTTTATTCTGCAAATATAGATATTATTTTTGGTTTTGCAAATGCAATAGTATTTCATTTATCTATTTTCCAAAAATATAATCTTTGTTTCGTGAAATCATTTTTGCCGGGTGCGTGGAATATCCGATTTTTAACCTACCTTTGCAATACCGCATTACCAAAAATCGCTCTCGGTTACTGCGTACCGACCCCCGGCGTATCTGTTACGTCCGGGGGTTCATCTTTTCCAACGCCATTTGCGCCGCACAATAACAAAATCGGTATATATCGCCATAATATCCCGTTTGGTTGGTTATTTCCTCAATAACGCCAGCCGGATATTCCCCAAACGCCACATATTCGTATTGCGTCGGGTCTACCCCAATGCGAACTCAAACGTAATGTCAATATATTTGTCCCCGACCCGGTTAAATGCGTGGTCGATTGGTATAAATGCGTTCGTTTTGCCCTCAACGTATTGCACCCGGTCGGGAAATAACAACGTCAGCAAATGCGCATTTTTATAACACTCTTTGACTGCCGGGCGAACCGTCCGGCGTATCAATTCAATTTCCCGTTCGTCGAATACGTCCGCCGCTTTTACGACCTCAACACGTTTTGCGACGGCGATTGTATCGGTAAAATATTGTCTTTGTCGGTCGGGCAAATCCAATCGTAAGAACGCCCGCATTTCCTCAATAATTACGCTTTCCATATTCTCGTTTTAATCATGTATTCCAAATTCGCAATCTCCCCATTGGTCGAAATCCGCCCCGTCATAACTAAACGGGTAACGTTTCGTTTCCGGGCAATCCGTCCAACATTGACGCCGGACGTTATTTATTGCAACCCGTTTCGGATTATATCCCGGCTTTTTCTTTTCCCTCAATTGGGCGGCGCAACTCTTACAACAACAACGCCCCCAACCACGGCGCAAATTGCGGGTATCGGCGTTGTACTCTTTACCGCAATTATCGCATTTCCTTTTTATCGCTCCCATATCTCATTAAAATAATGTATTGATTTTCCCGGTATCAATTCCCCGGTTTTTTTGTTTTTTCGTCCGGGTTTGAACGGAACGGGAATACGGGTTTGCAAATCCAATAATTCCGTCCAAACATCGGGTAAATACTGTTTTATATTCCGCAATTCTTTTAGGTTCTTATTTCTGCATATCCGGCAACTAACCCGGTCTAATATTTCATATAAGCGGATGCCGTTTTGTTCCCAATAAATACCCCTATCGTAACAATATTGCAACGCTTGTGCCTCTGTAATACCCATTTCAACCAATGGCAATATTTTGTTTTCTCGGCGTTCTTTTTCGATACGGTCGGTTTCGTCGGACGCAATACCCACATAATCCCAATTATTACCAATATAGTTTTTTAAGGCTCTTAATTTTAGAGTTGTTCCCCAACGACAATTACCCCCGCACCAACTATAACCGTATTTATGAACTATATTTGTACCCTTTTTGCAAACGGGTTTTTCAAACATATACCAATAAAACGGTCTGTCAATATCTAATTCAGTGTATTTAATCCCCTGTTGTGCTAATATCGGCAATACCATATCCCGGACGGTATATATTGCGTCAAATTCAACTCCAATATTGAAAAATACAACTTCATCAATTGGCAATCCTTTGTCTATTGCCATTAACAACATTGCCAAACTATCCTTACCAAAGGACACCGAATATATATGTTTTCTTTCCATAACAGGCAAAGCCGGGGTTATTCCCCCGGCTGTAAATATGCGATTGCGTTTAATTCCTTTTGGCGTTCGGTCGCCCAATTAACATTGCGGGCAATCCATTCGTCGGCGGGGTTCTCGGCAATCCATTCTTTCCGATAAGACGGCACAAAGTATGCGGCTTGCTTTTTATACGCCCGTTCGGGGTTTGCCAATATTTCCGTCGTGCGGCTCAACTCTTTGCCGTGGTCGCCTTTGCCGATTAAGTCCAACCGCCCAAAATAAAATTCGCCGTTGGCGGTACACGCCACATAATCACGGGCGGACGTTCTTGTTGAAACAACGTTGCCTTTTTCGTCGGTAACGGTGTACTGATACTTTTTGCCTTTCGCTTTCTTGCTCAAAATATACTTTGCCATAATCTTTGTTATTGTGCCGGGGGGCGAACCCCCGGCGGGTTATTATCTTATTTCGTACAAACTCAATGAATTTTCGCACAATACCCACGTCGGGAATTTAGGGTTTTGCAGATAACAAAGGCTATCTAATGCCGCCCGGCTTGTATAAAACCACAACCCAAATTTTTTGCCGATAAAATACATATCGTTTACCCCTGTTTCCCGGTATTTCTCCGACAACATTTGTTGGCTGTAAATGATTGACGAAAATTTAACTTTGCCGTCTAACTTGGTTGCAATCTCGGCAATGTCCGTCGCCTGTGTTCTTTTCTTTGTTTCCATATTTGAAATTTATTTGGTTCCGGGAACCCGCCCGGTCGGATTAGTAACAATAAAAGGATATTTTCAAACCCCGGCGCAACTTACAATGTTCGGCGTATTTGACACAACGGAAAGCACGGCGCAATAATTTGTTCGCCATTTCAACGCCTACTAACTTAATCAAACCGGAAACGCCAACCAACGTGTTAATCTTTTTGCCGTTGAACAATCCGTTTACTTTGATTTTGAAAGTACGGTTAATCTCTCTTGTTGTATATACCAAACCGTTGTAAATATCTTCTGGCTTCATTGTATCGCTCTTTTTGTTGCCGGGAAAACGCCCGGTCGTTTTATTAACATGGTGCAAATATAGGGCATTTTATTTTAACTACCAAAAGAATTTTCTTTTATTTTAGATATTTGTAGTAAATTCCTTTGTATGGCTTCCCCGTGTCTATACTCTTTTTTATTAACGACCGATTGAACCCCTTTTGTACTGCCTCTTTGTAATTGGCAAATTCAACAACAACTTTGCCGTCGTATCCTAACCCTTGTATTTTATCCGTGTATCGTGTTTTATTGGCAATGGCTAATTCATAATTCATATTTTCGTCGTATGTACACCAACGTAAATTTTCAACGAAATTATGAAAACGCACCCCGTCGATATGGTCAACGCATGGTTTGCCCTCCGGGTTGGGGATAAAAGCAATTGCAACTAATCGGCTAATTTGAAAACCTTTTGACTTTCCGTTTTTACTCAACTTTAATTGCAATCCGCCGCAATTCTTTTGGGTCGGCTTCAATATCAACCCACTTTTAACAGACTTAACACGCCCGTATGAACTAACTAAATATAAACCCTCATATCCGGTTACATCTTTCCAAATTTCCATATTCTTTATTTTGCATTTTTGACGGTGCAAATATAAAAAGAATATTTTTAATTACTTTATTTGCGGTATGCAAAGTTATTTTTGGCGAATTTTCATTTTAAGCCACTTTATTTGCCGGGGTGGGTACTTTATCCATTCAAACAAAATAATCGAAATACGGGGCTAAAAACGGGCAAAAACAAAAACGGGGTTGCAACGCTTGGTTACAATCCCCGTTTCCCGGTATTATGAACAATAAAAGTTACTTTTCTATGGTTACGAACTCAACCCCCAATATTTTTGTTGCCGGGTTCTTGCTTACAACATCAATTTCCCGGTTCTTTATCTTTTTGGTTTTCCATAAAAAACCTAACCAACGCTTATATTGCACAGTTTCCGTTATTAAAAGGCTATCCCGTGTTATAATTTTGCCCGAAAACGTATTATTTATAATACATCCGTCAAAGTCAACCCATTTGTCGGAATACTCCATACAACGTACAACGGTCGTAACCGTATCGCCGGGCAAATATACAATACTATCCCGGACGGTTGCCCGCAATTCGTTGATTGTTTCCATTTGGGTTGTTGTAACCCGTTCCAAATCCCGGTTCTTTGCCCGCAACGTCTTTATCAACGCCAAATCGTCCGCCCGGTACTTTTTGTATTCCGCCAATGACAACTCCAAATTCCCGACTTTGATTGCGTTCAAACTGTCTTTCGTTTGGTACGTCTTGACGTCCTGCAATAGTATTTCGGTATTGCTCCGGTATTTGTCCCGTTCGTCCGTCAGACGCTTAATTTTGGCGTGTTGTACCCAAAGGGCGGCGGCAACCGCCAAAATGATTGCCGCCCAAATCAAATACTTTTTCATAACGTCAATACCCTTTTAATTGCGGCAACGTGCATATTGGCGATACGTTCCCGCCCGTCCTCGCTCATTATGAAACGGCAATCTTTTTCGGTATCCATGAAAAAGTTTTCCGTAAGAATTGCCGGGCAACTCGTGTGTTTGAGGATATAAAACGCCGCTTCCTTATCCGGGTCGCCGTCGGCATAATCGAAACGCATACGCCAACCGTCGGGGGAAAATTCCCGCCCCGCTTCCTCGAAAAATACCGTTGCGATTGCATCGGCGGGGGTTTGTCCGGGCGACGTGTAAACCTCCCAACCCGTACCGCCCCCGGCGTTTGCGTGTATGCTTAATACATATACCTTACCGTCGTTATCTTTGGCGATTTGATTTGCCCGCTTTACACGCTCCGATAACGATATGTCGTTTTCCTCCTGTACTAATATACGATATGGTATGCCGTATAAATCCAACTTTTCCGCAATGCGGCGTACAATATCCCGGCTAAACTCGTATTCAAACAATTGCGAACCGTCCGCCCAAACGGGGGAACGTTTCCCGGCTGTATCCTTTCCGTGTCCGTTATCCAACAAAACAATTGGTTTCATTCTTTGCCTCCTTTTTCTTTGTCCGGTATGTCCTCAATACATTTTTCGACCTCCGGGCGGTTAAACAACTTAAATACATTTACTTTCTTATTTATTCCTTTTACTTCAAAATAGTTATTAAAGCAACTTGAAATTTCAATACCATATACAACCAACAACAACACCCCCGACAAAACTGGTATTCCCAATATCGTACCAAATGTTTGTCCGAACAATCCCGCCAATGTTACCCAACAAATATAATCAACCAATTTGTTTATTGCCCGTCGCCATTTCCGGGACGGTCGGATTGGCTCCCCTCGTTTTTTTGCGGCGGCAACGCCAAAACGACTATCGACAACTATTAATACAACAGCCAAAAGCAAAAAGGGAATAAGACTATTATAAAAGTCCAACAAAGGCGCAACAACCGCCGTGGTCGTTCCGTTAATAATATTACGTTCTTGCATATCCATATTAAAAGGTTATGCCGGGGGAATATCCCCCGACTTGTTATTACTCTACTAAATCAACCTCAACCCGTGCAACCTGCAATGTTTTAGACAAACATTTGATTCCAACCGCCATTGTTCATCATGGCAGCAGCCATAGGCCAGCTGTCATCACGACGATTACCATTAGCCAAAATAGCGGCTGCCAGAGCATTGTCATTGTCACCTCTGTCGCAACAATAAATCTTTTCTACACAATTTTCCATAATTGTGAAGTTTTTAAAAGTTAATAATTAAATTATTTATCTATATTCCTGCACAGGAAATATATTCTAAGTTTATAGTAAGCTAAAATCAGTGTTGCCTGCTTTCAACTCTGCCTCGGCTGCGTCCAGCAACGCGAGTACGCTTTCTTTTACTTTTTCGTCCATATTTATTTAGTTTTAAATTTGGTGCAAAATATAGAAATAAATTTCATAATCACTATATAATCTTGCAAGAATTATAGCCTGTTATTTAATCTTCTTCATTAGGGTCATCTATATCCTGTATCGTCCATTCTTCCCAACTTGAAGTTAAAGATGGTTGTGTATAGTTCGTTAGAACATACACCTTACTAACATAGTTTACATTTGAATAGAATGTTAGTAGCATATTGTTTTTTAAATCAATGCTTTCGGAGCCTGTTTTACTAACAAATGCATTTATAGCTTCCTGTAATGTCATTACATTACATTCTTCATTATCTCTAACATCAACAACCCATTTTTTCATTTCAATAATATCTTCCCCTTTAGTGGTAGTATATGAGCCTAATTCAAATTTAGCTGCTATCTCTAACACCTTATTCAATATTAATGATTCTTCTTTGTTTGCTGTCGCTGGTGTTGGATGTACTAACACACCTGCTAAATCAACCAATGTGTATCTTCTATTATGGTCATTAACTCCACTTGTCGCCCACAAGTCGCATACTGGGACAGAATATTCTTCGGCTACTTCTTTAATAGCCTTGACTTTTTCATAAGCTCCTAAATTTAATTGCGGCGTATCGCTAATCCCTCCGTTATTCAATATATAATTATAGTAACGATGTTGGGTAACACATAATATCTGACAATCCGGGTATAAAGCCATGATATTTCTTAGCATCGTTTTGTAACCTTGATAGAAAGTTTGTGCTCTGCCTAAAGTATTTGTATTGGATACGTTAGCTGTGGTGACTCTATAATTACACATATTTTCTATGCTCAATGGCTCATCTGCAATTGAGCCTAATTTGCTTTCATCCACAACATAAGGAGTATTATCTGAACGAACATTGTCATTTGCGCCTCCGTAGATAACAAGCAGTTTCATGGCTTTTGGCAGCATCGCAATACGTTCAAGTGAACAAAAACCATGTCTAACTGTTGGGTCATTATTGCAGACCTTTCCTCCGCCTTGTCCTGTATTAACCCCGCTTACTCCTAATAGTTTTTGGAAATTAGCCCATGAAATATAAGTTACCAAACTATCGCCGTAACATTTAGCCACTTTATTCCGATAAATTGTATCTGTCACATCTGATAATTTGGCTTTTTCTGAATTCTCCGACGTATCTGCTGATGCGGCATGTTTAGATTCCTCCGATTCAAATACGGACAACATAAACTTTGACGAGGTGGACTCGAAATTCAGCATGTTAGCTATCGATTCCTTAATAGCTGAGATACTTTCCTCTTTAACATAATATACTCCATATAAATCGTATGTAATCGCGCCAAGTGTCGTTTGATTTTGTCCATTTGCATTACGGATATATTCTAAACTTACATAGAAATAACTTGATGTTCCCGGGTCTTGTAAATCACCCAAATATACGCTAACAATCTTATTTAATGGTATATTATATTTCCCTGCATTTGTACTAACAACTCCATTCCTTTTAATACACACATTTGCATATAATCCTTCCGTATTATCTGTGTCGGATATTTTCAATTTGGCATAACAGCTATATAACCCAGTGGGGCATGAGAAATAATTCTTTTGCGTAAAATTTACCAAATATGGATATTCTTTCGTTGTTCTCAGATATTCTCCCATATTTTGAACATTGGAAGAGGTTAAGTTCTCAATTCTTAGGTCAACTTCGGAAGAAACTTCAGTAAAACTTGCTTCTATGTCTTGCAGGCTATTTTTAGTGCTGTCAATTTCATTTGAATTGTTTTCCAATTTTTCTTCAATCTGCTCTATTTTCCCGTCTATTTTTGTGACACTGCCAACAATCTGTACCGTGCAACTTTGCAACGAATAATCAAGCTTATTCGCAATCTCATTTTTATCGTAGGCTTCAATCAAATTGCCATTTACAATGTATCCGCCGTAATATTCCAGCCTTGCTTTCTTCGTTCCTTTTATAGGGCTTCCATTTTTGTATTTTATTTGTAGTTTGGCTAAGTAGAAATAGCTTGGTATTGTAGTCCAACTAACTTTACCAAGGTATATTGTTTGAAATTCATTAACTGATATATCTTGATTATTAGTTTCAACAACCCCATTTCCGACTTGTAAGCTATTTGTTATAACCCCCTTATACTCTTCATTCAAATCTTCAACAACAACTCTGATTTTTGCAAATACATAATATGCTCCATCCGAACTCATAGGAAACATTCCTGTATTCATTGAAGCATTCAGTGTCATAGTCGCTATGGCAGTTTCTTTTTCTATGTAAGAATAGCCATCTCCCTGTTGCATTAAACTGCTGGTATTTGTATAGCTAAAATCAAATTCCGAATTTACATTAATTTCACCTCCTACTAAATTTTTAACCTCATGGTATAATTCCTGTGTTTCAGTCCTAATAGGCTCTAATTCTTTATCCGTAATTACATTCTGCCAATTCTCATCTTTCTTCCATTCCACATCTGAGACAGATGTCCCAATATATTGCTCATTAACCCAGCCAACAGATGAATTATTATAAGCAATTATTAACCCAGCTTTTCTATATTTACTTAATACCTGTAATCTTGTTGTTTCTTTATTCTCGCTCCAATCAAGTATAAAATTTCCTCCAGCTGAACCAATTTCAATGGTTTGTTTTGTCCATCTACTACCTTTCCAAATAAATGTAGCTATTTGCCCGGTTTCAACAGTCTGCGCACCGAAATTAGGATATGTTCCCTCGGCTGCAATATAAAATACATTCCCATCCGGTGTTCCGGGATTTGTGCCGGGTATGGCTATTCCTGCAAATGTCGCATTTTCTCCAATTACAGATACCATACTTTTTAATACATTTTGAAGTATTGCCCCGGTAATTTCTTGATTGCCGTTTGTTTTTATAACATCCGCAATCGCTTGTTTTAATTCTTGATAATTCGCCATAACTAATTAATTTAATCGTTATTAAAATCATTATTGTAATCGCTGTTAAAATCGCCAATATTTGCCCCTAAATATCCACGACCTATTTTTTTAACGGCGGTTGCTGTCTGAAATTCTATTTCTACGCTCGCCAAATCTCCCTGCGTCTGCCATTTTGGGGTAATTAGAAACGTATCGCAATCGTATTCCCTGCCGTATTTATCCGTTATGTGTATATAATCAGCCATACGAATAAAACGCATAACATCGCATAAGTATTCCGGTGCCAATATAGTACATTTGAACGTCTTTACCGAAATTTGTTTTTCCGGGAAAAAATAACCGTCCCTTTCCTCGCCGTCCTCTTCAAATTCATAATCCGGTTTTCCTAACTCGGTACAAAGATATAACATGTTTTTGAATGTCGGATTTTTATAAACTATTTGTCCGGCGTCAAACACTAAATTTTCAATGTCCCACCATTGTATTTTTAAATATCCGGAAACATCTTGTACGACCGTGAACATTTCAGAATACCACGTTTGCACGACATCCGATAACGTCATATAATATATTCCGTCCAACTGATTTAATGGCATGGGTAATATTGCCGGGTACAATATAACATCATAGCCCAAAGTTTGAAACCGGACAATTTGCAATCCGGTTTCCCTCATGTATGTTGTTATATTTGCAATTTGTTTTCCGGTTTTATCATATAGAATAACAGACGTAACAGAATTTGAACGGGTATTTCTTATTATCTGAAACGGCAATAATCTATCAGCCGGTGCGAACAATGGGTATATTTGCCCGTATGCGTAACTTTTCCGGTGGTTCTGCTGTTCTATTGACGTGTACCACGGCAAAACGCTTGTATTGTTATTCTGTATCATATTTCAACGTTGCTTTAATTGAACGACTATGCAAATTTACGCTTAATTTATCAACTTGACCGTTACCGATATATGTTTTTATTAGTTGCATCGGGTTAGGGTCGTCCGTGGCGGGAAAACTAAACGTTTGTTTCTTCTTTCTCTCAATACCGTATGCGTAAACCTCGGAACCGTTTATTGATACACGACGGGCGGGTAAATCATATAACCAATACGGGGATTGCAGATTGATAAACGCTAAATATCCGTTTTGCAAATAGTATTCAACTCCGTTGACGGTTCGTTTGGTAAACGGTAATATCCATTGCGACCCGGACGTTGGCGGAACGGCGGCAAATAAGGCGAACCCGTCGGAACTCATATTGCCGGGGTTTAACAACATCATATCAATATCGGACGTAAAGTTTGATATATTAATTTCCTCAACCTTTCCGGGCGTTACATACTTGCTTATTACTTGTATCGGCAACCCTTCAAATGCCGCCGTAACGTCGTCCATCCATTCAAATTGGTAACGTTCCGGCAAATCGACCTTATCAAACGAATATTCCGACGTGTTGAACGCCCACGGTTTCCCGTTGCGCAAATTCAATTCCTTTGTCAAATCGTGGCTTAATATAGCCCCACCGGAATAGGAACCGCCATTGCGGAAATATTGGATATGTTCGATTTTAAATTTGCCGTCCTCAATGAACCAATAACATTTAAAACAATCCCGTAACATATTGGTAAATTGTTGTAAGGTCGTCGGGGCTTTTTGTGCGGGTTGCTGATATTCCCCGTTTATAATATTGGTTTTCTGCGATACAAGCAAACGGAAATTCAACCCGGATATTGGGTTGTTACCGCTGTATAAAAATTGACTGTATTCCGCCGTGGCTGCGTGTGTTATACCCGGTGCAATCTGATTGAGCAAAACGGATATACAAGACGCAACCGGGAACGCATCCCGCAAAGTATATGCTTTTCGTGCTTTTTCCTCTAATATCCAATCCATCAAATAAAACCCAAACCATAACGACGCATAACGCCACGTTGACCGGGCTATTGGATAAAACGTTTGCCCGTATATGGAATAAGGCGGCGCAAAATACTTTCCGTTGTCCGCTAATCCCCACTCGGTCGGGGTATCTGAAAAGTTGTTTGAAATAAACGCCACGTCGATTGCGTAACCAATCGCACGCCTGTAATTACGGTTATTATCAACTATATCATCGGCGGGCAATAGATATGTATTAAGGTCGTCGATTTTCTCCACGTCGCACAAATACCGGGCGTATATATTATAACTTTTCATATCGGCGTGCATTGTTCCGGTTGCCCCGGAACCCTCGACGGCGGTTAAATCAAACTCCAATGTATCAAACGGGGACGTTGTAGCCTTTTGATAACGGAACATTGCCACATCGTCCGATTGTCGGCGTATCTCAACCAATGCAACCCCTAACGGTGTGCCGTCAATTTGTTTTTGTGTAATATAGATATAATAATTAACATTCCATTCCGGGTATAATTTCCCCTCGAATACGTCCGCACTTGCACCCGTTGCCATTCGTCCGGTATAAAGCCCGGATATTACCGCCGGGGAACCGTTGGACGTAATTTGTATTTCTTTCAATATATTGCACAAAGCAAAATGATAGGTTTGTACTAATGCGTTTTGGTCGGTCGTGGCGTTTGCGTCTTGTTCCCAATTCGTACCACCCAAAAAACACGAAACAATACTATCGCCCGGAACATATATTTGAATAAGCGGGCGTTTGTTTATGGTTATACGTTGGATTGTCGGGGCTAATGTTATTAAATCGTATTCCTTTTCCAATCCTGCCAACACGTCGTTATAATCGTCGATTGCGTCCGGTTGTACAACAACCTTTTTATCGTAATCCGTAAACGTACAATCGGTTTTCATAAACTTGCCTTGAAAGTATTGGAACCATGTACGCCCGCCGTCGTCGCTCTTTTCAATGCAATACAAAAATTCATTGTCGAACGATTGACGGTTTATATAGTCGTAATCATCCCGGACAAAGGTAATTTTGCCGGATAATTTGGCACGATAAAACCGTTGGTTGGTTTCTAATTCGTACTCCTTAGCCAAATCGTCCTTATAAATCGGGTGCACGGTTTGACCTTGTAAGACGTTCGGGGCGTCCAACGTTCCCAATCTCAACCATGCCGTCCCGTTTGCGTATTGTAATTTATGCACATTAAACCGGATATATGCGGCGTTGCTCGGTATGTCAAATTCCGTATTTGTGGCGGCCGGGTCGCTCCCCCAAACGCCGATAATCTTTTTATTGCTGTCGTAAAATGCGCCCCCGGGTTGCGGCGTGAAATTCTGAAACAATTTGCGGGGGTACACGTTACTAACCGGAACAAAAGTACGGGTATAATAGAAATTTGTATTATTCCCGTTAATGTTTCCGGTCGTGCTACTTATCGCCCCGTTTGCCAAAAACGCATTTACAAATGAATGTCTATAAATCGGGTTCATATCAATTTTTAATTTTACGTGTCAAATTCTTGTAAACCTCAATAACATTGCCGTTGCCATCGACGTAACGACGGCGGCGGTTTTGTTCCTTTATCTCCCTTACATCGTCTTTCAAATCCCGCAAATCCGGTGCGTTATCTTGTTGAACCGTTACATTTACGCCGTCGGTATTGTAGGCATTAAGGTACTTTTGGGGAAATGTTCCCCGGTTCAAACTATTTATTACGTCCGGGATTAAACGACGGAAACGGCGGGAATTACGTTTATTGATAACGGCGAAAAATTCCCCACCCTCGGCACGCCTCCGGGTTCCATCCGGTTTTGTGCCTAAATCAACATCATTTCCGCTTTGGTGCGAACCTCCGGACAAATATTCAACCGTTCCGTCGCCGTACGTTTCCGTTCCTCCGGTTCCCCCGGTCTGTTTAGCCAATTGCGCCGCCTTGATTTTCGACGCTGCAAAACTTGCCCACATAACGGCAATTGCCGGAATCGCCAACGGGAACCCCAATTGCGACCAAATCAACGCCGTTGCTGTTACCATATTTCCGATTTGCTGCAACGTCTGTATGGCTGCTTGTTGTTTTTGGGCTTTCTGCTGTTCTTTCAACGCCTTTTCTTGGTTCTTTTTAGCCAAATCCAACTCTTTTTGCGCCTGCGCTACATTATTAGCGTAACCGTTTGCCCTTGCTTCCAATTCTGCATCCAACGCCGATTGTGCGGCGGAAACTTCTTTGTCTGCTTGTTCAACTGCTGCATCAGCCGCCGCAACACGTGCCGCCGTAAATGTATTTAGCGCATCCAATGCGTATTGCATTGACGTATTAATTGCCTCTTTTTGGTCGTCTTCCAAATTAAGCCCAAACAAACCGTAAATGTCTGTTCCTCGTTCCTCTCCTTTTGACTGCTCAATTTCTTGGTCAATCTTTTTTATTGTGTTTTGAATTGTTTGTACTTCAACATCAGACAATTTATTGGCTGCTTGCTCGTTCAATTCTAATACCTTTTGCAAACGTTCCTTTTCTGCCTGCAAACGGAATTGGGTTTTCCGGGCTTCTGAATTTCTTAATAAATCAAATTCAGATTGCGCCAACGCTTGTTGTTGGTCAAACATCATTAATTGCGTTTGCAAATATTCGTCGGCAATTGCGCTTCCCTTAACGTCAAATCCGGCATTAATTACCCCGGCGTCCTGCTGTTGTCCGGTCGGCTTTTGCTCATTCTGCAACAATGCTGTTTGTCTTTCATTCTCTAACAACTGCATACGCAATTGTCGTTCCTGCTCGCTTCCCTGCTTAACCGCTTGCAAACGTAATTCAATGCTTTCTTTCTGCAATGCCAATTCTTGCAACTGCCGTTCTTGCTCTATTTTCAACAACGCCTCTGTCTGCTGTTGTTCTAACGCCGTAATTGTTGCGTTTATCGCCTGCCGTCCGGTTTCGTTCAAATCCTTTTCGGTCTGTAATTGGTGTTGCAAATCCTCAATCTGTCGGGAATACTGATATTGCGTTTGCTGCCGACGCTTTGCCCATTCGTCGGTTTCCAACTGCAATTGTGCATCCTGCAATTTCCGGGTTGCCTCCAAATTCTTTTTATAAGCCGCTTCAATTTGCTTTGCTTGTTGTTCTGCTGCCTTTTCCGCATCGCTTTTACCCCTTGGCTTTACGGTTGGGTTCTGTGTCGTTACGGGCTTATTGTCTGTTTGTGGCGTCGGGGTATCTCCAACAGAAACGGGGATTGTTAACGGTTTTATTTTCTTTTGCATACCCTCCAAACCCTCTTGGAAATTTTCTGTTATGTCTTTAACTTGGGCTTTAACCAAATTTCCGTATGCCGCTGCGTAATCTGATAATCCTTTTTTTACGTCGTCAAAATCTAACGTAAACGCCCCCTTTAATGCGGTTCCGGTTGCTTTGACTATATCAATAAAGAATCCAAACAAATTTCCCAACGTATCAAATGTTGTTTTGAATCCGGCAACAATCCCATTCCAAATTGCACGTATCAAAACACTTTCATTGTATAACTCAATCAAGTAATTGACAACATCAATAACCCCTTTTATTATCGCCGTCAATCCTTGGTTAACAAAAACTTTTGCCTGCGTTGTCAACGTTTCAAAATTTCCTCCGGTTGCGTCAAACAACCCGGATAATGCGTTTTGCAACTCAATTTGGCTTTGCAATTGTTCCTCCTGCAATTGCGCCAAAACTCCGGCTTTCCCTTTTACTTCATCCATGTTTGTTGAAATATCTTTCAACGTGCGCAAATACTGCAATCCGGCGTCCTCTCCGGGACCCCCGAATATATCTGCAATTGCAGCCCCGACCGTTGCCGCATTATCCGGCAATTCTGCCAATTTTGCGGAAACGTCTTGTATAACATCGAACGTTGTTTTGGTTCCGGTCTGCAAATCTTTTTGAACTTGTTCCGACGAAATACCGATACCGTCCAAAGCCGCCGCCGTCGCCGTCGTCATTTCACGCAAACGCAAATTTGCCTCCTTAATTGCGTCAACGCCTTTGTCCGAAAAGATACCCATTTTGTTTGTTTGGGCTACAATGGCAACAAATTGGTCTGCTGATATTCCCGCTTCCTTAAAATATGCCGGGTATTCTTTCAACGTGTCCAAAAATTCCCCGTTTGCATCGGCTCCGGACAAAAAACCATCCTTAACCAACTGCAATGCCTCATTTGCAGAAATACCAAATTGTTGCGATAATGCGTTTGTTGCAATCAATGTTTCCCGAAAATCTGCGCCGAACGAATCTGCGACGGCTTGCACCTCGTTTCTAAACGCTTTCAAATCATCGCCACTTTTCCCGGTAAATTGTTGCGTCAATCTCGTTGCCTCAACTAACCCGGCGTTATAATCGTACCACCATTTAAACGCCGCACCCGCCGCCGCAATTCCGGCAATCGCCAAAAAAACCGGGTTTGAAAGTAATCCCAACAAAGTTTTTCCCAATGCTTTTGCCCCGTCGCCAATAGCTGTAAAAACGGCTTTACTTTCAGCCCCGCCACGTCCTAACGCCAAAAGACTTTCGCCAAATGCGCTATTTAAACCTAACGTTTCTTTTAATTTGTCGCCATACGCAATAATTGCGTCGGACGCCTCCGTATAATTTCCGACGTTCAATTGAAATTTCCCGGTTGCTTCCTGCAAACGTTTCATTTCTTCGTATATTTCCCGTGTCTGCTCAACCAACTTGCGCCCCTCCTCGGTATTTTCTCGCTCGGCTTTCGTCATTTTGTCCAGATAGATTTTATTTAACGAATATTGCGCCGACAACTTGTTATAACTGCCCTCGGCTGACTTATTGATTTTTACAATCAATTTGTTTATTTGGTTGGCTTCCTGCTGTGCCAATTTTAACTTGGCTAACTTTTTGGCGTTCTCGCTTTTTGCAAACGCCAAATCACGTTGCGCACGTGCCAAACGTTCCGCATCGTCTGCGGCTTTCTTGGTTGTGTTCCTGCCGTCCTCGGTTGCCCCGGAAACCTTTTGCAGAACCGCCGCCAACTGAATTGCTTCCGCCCTAATATTTTTCAACGCATTTGTATATGTGTCTGAAAGTTCATCCAATTGCTTTATCAAATCCGTAATCGAATTATCGGGGCTTACCAAATCCGAATATTTAATTGGGTTGTTGTTATCTGCCATATATCCGACTATTTATTTTGTTATTTGCGGGCAATTTGCCCCACAATCAATTTTCTTTTCTCAAATGTATAATTTATCGTCTGAATAATAAAACGCCTTAAATCGCCTTATTTTGGCTTTTCCCGCTTGCTTGCTTTTTTCGCTTGCTCCTTAATGTACTCAAATGCGTTGTAATATTCCAAAACGGTAAACGATTTTGGGTTTACGTGCAAATGTTGGGACAACATCAAACACATATTTTCAAACTGCTTGTCGTATTGTATTTCCACGCTATCCGACCCGCTAAACGATTTGGGTTTTGTATAAGTCAACAACAACGTCGTAATATGGTCTATTTCTTCCCGTTTGTCGCTTTCGTCCCCCTGTATTATCGCATCCAACATTAACATCGTGCGTTGCTTCAATTGGTCGTAATACTCTTTAATCGTGGCGTCGTCGAATAGTTTAGGAAAATACAATTGCAATTCTTCATCTATTTTTTTTTTGACCGCTTCCAATTGGGCGGTCAACTCGGCGTTCGGCGCATCGGCGAATAAATCCAATACCTTTTGCAAACCGTCCGCCGTCATATCGTTGTATTCGGTTCCGTCCACGGACTTAACCAAACAGGCAAACGCCAAATACTTTGGCGATATGGCGGATTGGACGAAATAAACGTTTTGCCGCAAATTATCCAATTCCTTTTCCGCCAAATCCGGCTTTTCCTTTCGGATAAACCGGATTGCCTTTTCAATATGCGCATCCCAATCGTTCAAATCCGACCCAACCCCGGCGTCGATAAGCAACATTTTGTTATATGCGTGAAATCGCAAAATCGGCAATTCGTCGATACTATCGTACAACACAACCGCCCGTTCCCCTATTTTTGTCGTTTTCATAAGAGTATGCGGGTTATGATTGTTGAACAAAACGGAACCAATAACAATGCCGGGTTCCCGGTGCATATAGCAAACAGGACGGACAAAACGACCCCCGCCCACCATGATAAGCAAAAGCCGCAATTGAACATCTTAACAAAAAAGTCGTTGCCGTGAACTTGGACGTACTCAATAACGCCCCACTTTTTTAATAGGGTCAACAGGAACGCCGCCACGGTTGCCACGACCAAAACCCAAATAATGAAAGTTACCATATCGTTAAATGTTACAAGGTTGATTAACTGACAATACACCCTCAAAGCGAAAACCGCCGAACGGGTGCATTAAAAATTGATTATCTATTTCGTCTAACGTAAACCCACGGTACACGTTTTCCGCCAACTCATAAATCCGGTTTATTACAATCTTCCCGTCTTTCAGCCAAAAACCGCCATTTAGGACGGTCAATATTTCGTTCTTTAACGCCTCGGTATTCCGGTTGTTGAGTTGACCGGGGTAAACCTTGCGCAAATCGAACCAAACAATAAGGGAAAACGGGGCTTTAATCTCGCTTTGCTCTTTGGGAACCCAACCGACCGTTTGCGGGTCGTCTATCCAAAAGAACGAAAAATTGCCAATATTGGCATCCGGGGAAACGTCGATATAATCATTGTCGCCTCTCCATTCCGTCCCGCCCGCATATACGTTCGGGGTATAATAGCGTTTGCCCTGTATCACTTTGGCGATACGTTGCGCCCGCCCAAATGCGACGTCCAACCAATCGACATTATCCATTAACCCGGTTTGTATGTTTCCCAAAACCCGGTCTATTAAAACCGGGTTGGGAATTATAGGGGTTGTTCTCTTATTCGTTGCCATATAATACGTTTTTTGCTTTCTTCATTAAGTCCGGGAATATATATTGCCAAATCAACGCCGCTATATTTTCGTTCGTCAATCCCAATATTTGCCGCCCGTACTTTTTTATTAAGTCCTCCGTTTTGAAATCCGACGCTTTTATTTCAAACTGTTTGTCGCCGACTTCCAAAAAAAACGACGCTTCAAAATCCCCGGTATCCCGTAACGTTACCCGGTTTGTCGGTTGTCCCTTTTCCTCCTTTATGGCTATCGTCAACGGCGAATACGGGGCGTAATCCATAATATCCACGCCCAAACGGTTAATACCTTGTTCAAACAATTGTTCCTCGGCATTCATATCAACAATATAGGCGTCATTGTCCCAAATGATTTGTTGAATGTATGCGCCGGACGATAACCCGTTGTTGAACGTGGCAACCCGGTTGCGTAAATCCTGTATTGACTTTAACCCCGCCATAATCTTACGTTGTCCGGTATTTTACACCGTGGTTATTACAAGTAAGGCAAATACGGTCGATACCCTGCGTATCCAACCGCAACGCCTCGTATGCTTTTTTAAGGTCATAACCCAAACCGCCGGGGCGACCCTCAACGTTGCCGTCCAACTCGTAAAGAATTTCCAACCGGGTTGCGTTTACTTGGTTCCGGTTTACCTTAACATCGGGGTTCATTGCCAACGTGCGCAACATGATTGCGGCGACCTGTCGTTGGATAACCGTTTGGAAAATTTGCCTTTCCTTAATGATAAAATCCGTTAGGTCGCAACCAACGGTTATTTCGCAATTCAACCCGTAATTCTGCGTATTGGTGTACATCGTCAACGCAATATCCCACAACTCCGGGTATTCGTCGAATGTTTCCGGGGCGTTCATCATAAACGGGGATACCTGTAAATACTTGGTTATTTCCCGCCAACGCTCCAAATCAACGTAACCCGTACACGTTCCGCACGGCTCCCGGCTCCAATCCTTTGTCATGTTAATTGCCTGCATCCCGGCGGGCAAATCGTTTTGGTTGTAACAAAGGAACCACGACCCCCCGGCGTTGTTTCCGGTACTAATGTACGGCAAATAACAATCTTTCAACGGGAACCATTGAAAACCGCCGTTTGTCTGCGTAAAATTCAAATCAAACGTCTTTATCGGGTCAATTTGGGACGAATGGAAAAGATACATACGAACAACCCCGGTTGCGCCCGTCATTTGCAACCCGATTTGTTCGATTTTCATCGTTACGCCCATAGAACGAACCGGGACAATTTCAAACCCGACTAATTTATGATTATTCGGCAACGTCGCCCGGATACGTCCCGCACCGTCAAAGAACGTGCGCCGTTCCAATAGGTTCTTTGTTTCCTTATCCAATCCCTTTATTTGCGTGAATGTTTGTACCATTTGCGCAATACCGTTACGGGTCAACCGCTCCAAATAATCGGAAATGAAATTGTACGGTTGCCAATATGGGTTGCCGTAATCGTCGTTGTAATCGTCGTTAAAATCGCTTTCGGTCGGTTCCTCGTTTTGGTTGTCCCGTGCCGCAATCCAAACTTTGTTGTTGTGGCGAACCTTTGCCCCGGCTTTGTATTCCGTTATCATATTCCAAACCGGATATTGAAATACGAAATCATCCGGGACGATTGCCCGGACATTATCCAAAGTAATAAGGGGGTGCGCACCTTGAAACGTCAAACCGCTTTCCGTCTGCGTTAAATTGTCGTCTATCGCCTTTGCCGGGTCGTATGATTGTTCCCACCCGACGACGTGCAATAATGCGTCTTGAATTTCCCTAAGTCTATACATAAGCCCATTTATAACCGCCGCAAGTCTTTTTTATTCCCTTGCAACATTTAATAATCAATGAATTAAAAAGGGGGCGGGGATAACCACCCCCCGTCCCCTCGGTTTAACAATTCGTTATGCTACGGCGTTATGCGCCACCTCCGGCGGGAAATTCCCCGGCGTTGGTTACATATACAGGCATACCCAACGGTTCGTTCGGATTGCGGGCGGCAATCTCGGCTTTGATAATTGGGTTTGCCACGGTATCCGGTTTGCTGTTGTAAGCAACCATATACGCCACGTCAACGGAAAATCCGAAATACTCCTTAACGGCGCACGTCAAATCGGCGGTTGCGTCGCCCATGATTGCGGACTGGTCGCCAACGGCGGTGTAATAGTGCGAACCAACGGGCAAATCAATGTACGGCAAACGTACAACGTCCCATTCGTGGAAATTCGCACGGGTACGGCGCAATGCCTCACGGTCAACACGTGTAAGGATACCAACATTACCGTCAGCAACGGCAAACATGGTTCCCATTTTGCCCGATTCGTCGGTTACGTTGTTTGTGTAGTGCAAAACCTTGTTGTCGTACTCCATGCGCTTGTTTACGTCGTTGTAAACGCCATGTTGCGCAAGTTTACGGATAAGGCTATCAACCCCGGCGTTGGCGATAATGTGGATATATTCCGGGTAACAGTTAGCCCGCATAATCGGGTTAATATCGCCCAAAATCTCGGTCGCCATTTGGGTTGGAACCTGTACCACGTTGCCCGACTGCGTGTAATTAAGCAACGTTTTGAACACCTGCGTTTTGTTCGCCTCCAATGCGGCAACGGCTCCGACGTCCAATTTGTCCGCCAAAGCCCGGCACGTCTTTTCCATTTTGCGCAAAAAGTCGTGTTCGTAGGAAATTTCGTTGTTCATGTAGGCGGCTGGAACCATTGTAAAGCCAATGGCATAAGTCGCCCAAACAACCGTTACCAATGCGGACGTATTCTCATCGTCAGCGATAACGCACGAACGGACATTGCTAACCTGTACATCGCCGTCGTAATTGATAACGGGTACTTGTACCGTGTTACCAATGGACGCAAACGCACGGTCACGCAAATTGGGGTTAATGATTGAGGACGGGGCGTTGGTTTGTTCAATGAAAAAATCCAATGCGCCATACTCACACGGGCGGGTCATATTACGGTCTAATTCCGGGTTTTCAATCCGCCAATTCTGCAATCTTGTTGCTACTAATGACATAATGTTAAAAGTTTAATTGTTATTAAATGCGGGTTTACCCTTTACCCGTGATTGTTTACTTTTCCGGCAATGCGGCAATATTGTTGTCCTGCCATGCCTGTTTCATTGCGGCGTCGAACTTTTCGGAACCCGCCGTTAAGCCCTGCGCCATAAGGTTTGCGGCGATTGCTTCGTAAGCCTCGACACGGGTTTTTGCGCCCGTTACGTCAATGGTTGTTCCGCCACCACCGCCGGAACCGCCCGCCGGGGGAACCGTTCCGCCGCCTCCGGCTTGGCGTCCCTTATCCAAAATACCCATTGTTTCCAATTCCTTTGCCAACAGGTCGCCGGGGGTGTACGGGTTCAACTGATTGTTCGGGTTACGCATAATTGCGCCGCTTTCGTCCTTAAAAGCAAGGATTTTGCCGCCTTTGCCGTCGTCGATATATTCGGGGTTCATACCCTTAATTTTGTCGATTGCTTGCGCTAACAAAACCTTTGTTGCGCTTTCGGGCAATCCCGGTTTTAATTTCAACCCGGCGATTGCGGTCTGCAATGCACCCTCGATACGAACGCCGAACAACTCCGTTTGGAATTTCTTTTCGGCTTCATCGTACTTGCGTTTGAGGTCGTTAAACTGCGTTGTTACCGCCGTTAAATCGGCTTTCGCCTGTTTTAAAGCCTTTGCGGTTTCCGCATCGGTCGCACCGTCGGCAATTGCCTTTTCCAAACGTGCCTTTTCTTTCGTCAGACTGTCGATTTGGGTTTGCAATGCGCTTGCGCTTTCCGCTTTGGTTTTGAACTCGGCGACCACACGTTTTGCGTAATCAAACGTCTTTTCGGTTCCGTTCTTTGCGATACCGGACGCCGCCAAAATATCGGCATCCAATCCGCCGTAAATTTCGCCCGTCTTTTTGGCGATAACGCTATTTTCGTCGTTGGCGGACAATGTTGTAATTGCCGCAATTTGTTCGTCGGTTAATCCGGCTAATGCCGCATTTGCAACTAAAATTTCTCTCGTTAACATAATTCTTTCCCTTTGAATTAATTAAGTGCGATTGCTGCTACTGCTCCGCTGTTTGCGTTAATAATATGAATTTTGTATTTTGGCGAACCCCCGGTTGTGTCAACCACCCAACTTACAACACGTGCATGGCTGATTTTCTTTTCAACCTCTTTTGTTACCAAAATTACGTCGGTAATTGTTCCGCCCTCAATACATTCAATCAACTTTTTCTTTGTTGCGCCATCCAATGAGGCGGCGGTTGTTGTTGCTTCAATAACCAAATTGTCCTGCTGTGCAATCTGTGCCATAATCGTATTTTTTAATTGTTTAATACTCTGTTACTTTTTCGCTCCGGGTTTGTCCTCGGCTTTGGTTTCTTTGGCGGGTTCCGCCGGGATAACTCCCTCCGCTTTCAATTCCGCCAAAATTTCAGCCTTTAACGCCTCTTTTTCCTCGGCTTTGGCTTTCGCCTCGGCTTCTGCCTTTGCCTTTGCATCGGCGGCGGCTTTTTCCTCGGCGGCTTTCTGCTGTGCGGCGGTTCGTGCGGCTTTTTCCTCGGCTTGCGCCTTGACGTACTCGTTGGGGTCGTGCAATACGGTAATCGTGTAACCCTGTTTTTTCAGTGCGTCCAAAATGCCGTTTTCAAAGGACTTTTTGCCGAACTTTTGGATACGGGGAACGGATAAGCGTTTGCCCGTTTCGCTGTCAAACTTGCGTACTTCAATAACGCAATGATACAAATGTTGTTCGTTACTCGGTACAATGTAGTTTTCGGGGGTTACGTCGGTAATTGCGACGTCCTTTGTTTTACCCTCTGTTGCTGTTTTTACTCGCATACTCGTTTAATTTACTTGTTATTACTGAAATCTTTTGGTCGAATGGTATTTGCGTTCCAAATTCCAAAACGTTTGTATTCTCCCGTTCAAACCTGCGAACAAAGTTAGCGAAATTCAACTTTATACGCAATTCATTCTCCGGGATTAAGTTACGCCCGTACAAATCCAATACCTCGTTCCGGGTCAAATGGCGGTACGGCTCCAACTCTGCCAATATCAACATACGTTGCAATTGGGTTGGGTTGTTCCGGTACTCCGTTTCGATAATCTGATTTTGTAGGGCGTCCAATTCTGCCTCACTTGCGCCGCTTTCCTTTGCCGACTTGTAACGGTTCCGCAACTCGCTTGCGTCGTACAAATAGAACTCCGTGCCGTAATTGACTTTTGCAGATACGAACATATTGCCGTATCGCAATCGGCAAACCGTTTCATCGACGAACTGTTGGGCGGCTTCAAAGCCTTTTTTCACTCGGTTTAATACCGTGCTTTGGCTCTCAAATGCGGCTTTAACCTGTTGTTCATTGAACGCCTCCCGTTGGGTTACTTCCTCGTTTTGTCCGACGACGGCGGTAATAATGTTTTCCCGCAATCGCTTTTCTTCCTCAACGTTATATTCCAAACTCCCACGGTCAACGGTCAACATTTGCACCGGGTTACGTAAATCCGGTTGTTTGTCGCCGTCCGGTATCGGTATTTCAACAAAGGAACCCGCCCCGGTAATCCGTTTGTCGCCGCACTTGGGGCAACGCATCAATAACCCGGCTTGATCTAACCTGTAATACCCTTGTTTGTCTTTCAAAAAACCACCGTCGCAATAATCGCCGTTTTCGGCGTTGGTAAAGTCGCACGATTGTTCGTAACCGGAATATATCGGGTACGCCCCGTACATATCCAAATGCCGCTTCGATATATGGAAAAACAAAAACCAATCCAACGCCTCCAATTCTTTTGTTAGCGGGGATTGTTTAACGTCCGGTTCTCGCAAATTCATTGGTTCGTTCCAAAAGAAACGGGCGGGGCAATAGCGCAAATCGTGTGGGTTATCAACCAATAATTCGCCTATGTTGCCGCCGTCGTCCTCTGCAAATACTCTGTATCGTTCATCGTCAATAACTGCAATACGTTTATCGGGTTGGCGGAAAATTATCCAACCCATAACCCCGGTTGTCCGGTTTGCCTCAAAGGTTATGACGCTTTCGATAGGTAGCCAATAAAAATACGGGGTCGGGTATCGGTCGGCGGGGTTTTGCTCGGCGGGCAAATCAACTATTAAGACGCTGTTTATTTCCGTCTTGAAAAACTCCCAACCTTTCGTACTCCAAATTTCCGGCTCCTTTAATACATCTTGGCGGTAATACTCCCAATCGTCCCGTTGTTCCGTGTTTTGGAATTGATAGTTGAACGCCGGGTTACGACCGTCGAAAATACGGCTTAACTTATCAAAACAAATGCCCGTTACCTCGTTGGTACGAACGGGGTAACGGAACAATGTTTTGAAGATTTTGAATTTATCATGCGGGATAAGATTTTGAACCCATGCCAAAAAGTCGGTCGTGGGTAAACACATTAAGGGCGTTACGTTGGTTTGGGCGTGAAATTTAATGCGGTTTTGGTGTATGACCGCTTTATTTATCGTCGCCTTTTTCCTCGGTTCCGTTATTTCCTTTTTTATGCGCTTTATATCTAATCCCATTTTCTTTGCTAAATTCAAAAGGTGTTTTTTCGGGCAACTGCCAACCGCCATTGTTAGGCATCCGCAACAGGCGTTCGGCGTGGTTAATCTCAAATTCTTCGGTCGTGTTAAGGGTCGGACACTCCAACACGACCTTTGTAACTTTCGCCGTCATTACTCTTGTGCGGGTTTCAAATCCGTAAGCGGGTTAAACGACGGGGCAACAATCGCCAAATCGTCCGACCAATTCGGCAAAAACGACCATTGTATTGCGTTGCTGTCCGGGGCTTCCAATCCGCCCAACGTCTTATCGCCGATAAACAACGAACGTATCGGTATCGGGTAATATGTACCGTCTGTACTCCCCTTGATTGCGCCGATTGCGCCGTTTTCGTCGAAAATGAAGATACCCAAATTGGCGCCCCAACTTTCGCATTGCATTTCCTTTAATGCCTTGATAACCTCCTGCGGGGCTTTGCGGATAACTCCGGTAAACGGGGTTGGTTCACGTCCAATAATTTCTTCGACACCTCCCAACGTTTCGTTACCGCCTCCAAAGGTGCGGGCGGCTCCCGCCTCGGCGGTCGGGGCTTGGATATACGGCGAAACAACTACTTTCGTGCTATCCGCCGCCGATAACAGGGGCGTCCACGACGCTAACGCCGTAATCGCTTTTTCACTCGTAAAACTGTTTTTGCTTCCGTCGTCTTTCATAAGACGTTGAAAAGCCACTTTCTGAACCTGTCCGAAACTTTCCGAACACGTAATTGCGGGTACATCGGGCAACGCCGCCCCCGCCGGACATTTACAAATCATACTCCTTTGTTTTTAACGTTAAAAATATTGTTACTTTCTCCGGGGCTGTCCCTTTGCCCCCCTCGTTTCGGTCACAAAGTTATAAACTTTTTTCCCGGATAATCTTGCATATCTCAAAAATATTGCTAATTGCGTCGTCTTACGCCTCGGTTTGCGTGTGCGTATGGCTGTATATTGCCGTCCGCAATCTCCTTTTCATATATCCCGGTCAATCCGTCCTCCGGGTCGTCGTGCGTGTTGGCTCCGAAATTGCGCAAAAATCCGGTTACATGGTCGTAAACGGCTTTGTACCGGGTTTCCCAACCGAACGGCATAATTATATGTTGATTAACCATTGCGGACGCTGTTATTATCCGGCTTTCCTTGTTACCCCCTTGATAAAACGGGTCGGTAATCGCCCGGACTTTCTTTTTGATAACCTTTTCATAACCCGCACCACCGTTGTTGCTCTCAACCCACGCTTTTTGCGTCCCGTTCCGGTTAATCATCGCCGGGACGGTTACGGTTGTAACGTCCGTATTTTCGTCCGTCATTTCCATATCTGTAATAAGGGCAAACAATATCGGCTCCATGCGCTTTGTTTTCTCGTTGAAAAACAGGTTGTCGGACTTATACACATCATACGTTGCGGCAAACAACAGGTCGTCGCCCTCATCGGCAACGTCAATGTATGCGCCGGAACGAATGTATGTGCCGTAATCGGATTTTTCAACCCACGTTTTGAAAGGTTGGTACAATCGACCCTCGGCGGAACCGGGGTTGCCTTGATACAGGCATTGAAATTGTACCGGGTCTAATGCCTTTTGCGCTTCCAACTTTTGCTTACTGTGTCGGCTTTCCCATAATGCCACCCCCGGTTCCCGTGGGTCTATCTCGGTCGGTTCCCCGGTTTTCAATCCCTCAAAGTTTATGCGCACCCACGCCCCCGGCGTTACGTTCTCCAAATCCGCCCAACACTTAACATCAATAATCGTTTCGCCGCTCTTTTCAATGCGTCCTATCAAATCGTCGTCGTGCCAACGGGTAAATACAATCAATTCTTGACTTTCGTTGTGTAAACGGGTGCGTACAACGGTCGTGTACCATTTCCACGCCGCCGCCCGTACTATCGGGCTGTTACCCTCGGCGTAATCCTTATACACGTCGTCCAATATCGAAACGTCCACGGTTTTAGACGTCAGCGAACCGCCACGACCGACGACACGCAACGACCCCTTACGCCCGACCATTTCGATAACATCGGAATTGCGCAAATAGGTATTCGCCATTGTTACGACGTTCGACCCGTTTAAGTATGTGCCGGGGAATAATTCACGATACCGGGGCGTGTCGATTATTCGTTGAACGTCCCGGTTAAAATCCCGTGCGATTGTCGCCGCATACGAACCGATACATATTTTGCGGTCGGGGTTTAACCCCAACATAAATGCGGGTAATTTGCGGCTTGACCCCTCCGATTTGCCATGTTGCGGCGGCTGTTGTACAATCATCTTTCGTATTTTTCCATGCGCAAACATATCCAACAGGGTATAATATACGACGTGAAACGGTTCTAACACCAAATCCGGTTGCATATACCGGGCAAAGTTGATAAGACGTTTACGGGCGGCGGCTCGCACCAATTCGCCGGGGTCTGCCTTGATTGCCTCGTACATCTTCAATAATTCCTCGTTGCTCATGGTCGTACAATTTTATCGGGTGTAACTATCAATTCGCCGGGCTTTTTCGGTATCCAATTCAAACACGCCGTTTCGCTCCTTATCCGGCAACGGTTCGGGGTAAACGGGCAACGGCAACAAATCGGCAATCTATTTGCAACATCCAAATTCTCATGGTCGAAATACCAAACACCGTGTCCGCAATCCCCGCAATAATGGTTCGTTTGGGTTACAACCTGTTTTACTACATTCTTTCGCTTTGCCATTATTGCGCCCCTCCTTTCTCGGCGATTGTCTTTTGAAACTCGGCGGACTGCAATTTGTCGGCAACGGCAAACAACAGGTCGTCCGGGATTGCCTTAACATCGTATTTCGGTTTATCGTCGTCCGTTCCGGCGTTGTATCCGGGTATCTCGATTTTAACGGGCGCATCAAATCCCAACATCTTTGCCCGGCGTTGTTGAATGTTCAACAACAAATCCAAAAACCGGGGATTGCCCGCCGACGTTTCAACGGTCGTTTCGTCATACCCGTAATATTCCGGGTCGCCGTCGGTCGCATCCGTTTTGATAGGACGCCCCCGGTTGGTTTTCTCTTTGGTGCGCTGCTTTCCGGTTTTGGATACCTCCCACGCCTCCCACGCTTGTTGTTCCATTTTATCCAACTTGCGCAATTCCTGCGTAACATATTCGTCGATTGTTTCCAACCGTTCCCGCTTCCATTCAATAAGGCATTGTTGCAAATCGTAATAAACCATTTGAAACGAAATTGTATAACCAACGCCACGGGCGGACAAATCCCGGTTCAATGCGTCGGCAATTTCTCGATACGAATAACCACGCAAAAATAAGTCGGCGCAAAACCGTACATCGTAAATCCTTTGTTCCTCGGAACGTTTGTTGTATCCGGGGGGCTTTCGCCCTTTGTTCAATTTTTCCATCGTCTAACCTCTTTTAATGTCAAACAGGGGTCAAAATCTGCCTTTTACGCCTTTTCGTCCTTTGGCTTGGTTCCTTATCGGCTCCTTTGCCTTTGTTCTTTCGTTCCGGGCTTTATCCTTTCCCCTGTTTACCTCCTTAAAACGTTGCTTACCCTTTTGCAAGTTATTTGCACGGAATTTCCATTTTAAGAGGCTTTTTTGTCTTATCCAATACTTTCTATATCTCTGCGGTTATCTTTTAACCACGGGGCAAATTTACGGCTTTTTCGACGCATTGCCAACCGTTTGTTCTCTCTCACATATAAACGGCAAAACCCCGGCTTTGTTTTCCGGGGCTTATTGCCTAATTGCTTATGCCTATTTCGTACCTCCCATTTGAGCAACGAAAATAATATTACGTTCCACGGGGGTTGGTGTATTCCGTTCCCCCTTTCATTTCCTTTATTGCCAAACATACCGGGGCGGGCTTTCCATTTACCGGAAATTCCGGGTTGAAATATCGACACGTCCCGCATATCTTTTCGGGCTTCGATTGTCCGTGGCAATTACTTTTTCCCATTGTTTCCCCCTTTCCTTTTGTTCTTTGCCCGGCGTTTATCCCGTGGGTTCCTTTTCGGCATTTCGACCAGCTGTATTTCTACTTTGGAACCGGGGAACATCTTGCCGAAAAATTCCGCCATTGCTCGCATCTCCTTTGGGACGTCGAACGCCTCCGGCTTATCGCCGGGTTCTTTCGGTACGCTTATGCCTTTCGGCTCAAACTCCCGGTTAAACTCTCTTTCCGGGCGGGTTGTCAATCGTCCGTCCGGCTCCCGGATAATGTAGGACGTTTCCGGGGCGTCAATGAAAATGCCGTTGCCGTCCGGGAACGAATAAACCGCCCGCCCGTTCGGGGTTCTCGGTATCGTCATGGTTCCGCCTCCGGTAAATCTCAACAGGTCGTCCAAATTGTCCCGGCGTACCTGTATTGCGTCAACTTCTAACAACGTGCGGCAATATCGGGTTCCCGCCGTGGCGTCCGGCTCAACGAACCGGGTGCGGATTTGTTCCGGGTATTCCGTCGGGTCGTACTCGACGTTGAAAATAACGGCGGCGTCTAACGTGTGGGTAACTAACAAGCGTTTCCCCAATCGTCCGGCGACTGCCTGTTTTAGTGCTTCAATTGCTTTTCCCTGTAACTCGGTTGTGTCAACCGTGATTTCGTAACGGTCGGGTTTTTCCTCGACCTCCGGTTGGCTTTTGGCAATATCGCCAATCATAACCAACAATTCCGCATCAAACGGGTTTAACTTACTTTCTGTCATCGCTCTAATTTTTTATTCGTTCTTACTGTTTTCGGATATACCAACCGCCAAAATATCGTTTTTCGGTCGGTTCTGTTGTACTTATCGCATTGCCTACCTATTCCGGGACAATCTTCCCTTTGGATTTTGCAGCGAACGCAACGTTGCGTAAATATTTCGGGGTTGTTGTTGGCTAATCGTGCATCCGCCGCCGTCCATATCTCGGCAATCAATACCATACCCCGGTAAACGCAACGTTCGCCGGGGTTGTACTCTCTGTTTGGGTCGAACGGTTCGGGTTGCTTAACTCTCATTCTTTGCCCGCTTCGTTTACATAGTCAAACAATGCGTCCAAATCGTCCTTTGCGCCTTTTACGCAAATTCGTACCCTATCGCCCCCAGCTAATGCGGTTTCGACAATCTCACAATTATACCGGGGGGCGTTTATCTGTATCATTGCCGCCGTGGTATTCGTTACAAACTCGTTTCTTTCTTCCATGCTCTCGGATTTTTGAAGTAAATTAAATGCCTCCGTTGGTTCGTTCTCGCTTTGACACGCCCCCAACAAAAGCGTTGCCAAAGATAACAATAAAATCTTTGCTTTCATCGTTTTACCTTTCTTTTAATCCATATAAACCGTATGCCAATGCCGACAAACAATATTTTCGCCTCAATATCAACATAACGGTCGTAACCGTTTATTGCATCAATGGATACCCCAAATTGCCAACTATGATATTGCCAATACTCACGGGCGTAAACATAGACGCCGACCCGCCCAACGTGTATGCCTGTTTGGACGGTGTGTTTGTCCTTACTCATTGTGTGCCTCCTTTCTTGCTAATTCATAACCCTTTTTATCCATTACCATTGCCACGGGGTACGGCAATATACAATCTTTGGTATATACGAGATTATAGATACCCAATTGCCCCTTAACCGGAAATTCAATAACACGTCTTGGGTTGCGCATCAACCACCCGTACCCCTTTGTTATTTTCGCCCTCTTTTCCTTTGGAATCCGGGTGTTTTCCCAATCCTCCGGCGTAAACTCTTTTATCGGCTTTACGTCGTACAACTCAACCAATCCCAAAGTAACGCCGCTTTCCATTCCCGGATAAACCGGGGACGCTGCGGAACATATCAGCACGTCGCCACGGTATGACGTGTTTTTGCTCCTAACTTCAATTGTCTTTTTCCCGTAAACAATACCGTTTTCGTCCTTGTACGCCTCCGTTACCAAATCATTTGCGTATGGCTGTTTTACGGTCAACGCACGCCAACGGTCGTGCTTTTCCGGGTTGTAATCCTTGTTGCTGTACTGCATATTTACTTTTTATTTTCGGGTTCCTCGGTTTCGTCGTCGGGTTCCGGGTAATGGATAAATCCAATTTGCCGGACGTTTTGGATTGGCTCGTAAATGATAACGACAACATCGCCGTCCGTCCTTACTCCGACCAATCGGCAATCGGCGGGAACCTCAACCCGTATTTCACTTTTCATTGTTAAACAAATCCCAATTAACAGGGACACAATACCCCGGCAATTCTCCCCGGTCAATCCCCAACGGATTAACAATACTATCTTTCCAATAGATACGGGGTTGTTCCGGGCATCCCTCCCAATGTTCCGTAATCGTGTCGTAAATCAATCGTATTTCCCGTTTCGGATACTTGCCGCCGCTCTGCAACCCGATTTTATACAGGTCAACGAATGGATACGACAATTTGATTATCCCAATTGCCCGGTCGTACATTCCCGGCGGGATTGGCTCCACGCTTGCAAAGGTGCGGAACCCGTGGCGTTTTGCCCGTGCCAACACATTAACCCGCATCGTATTTGGGTCGGCGTTCGGCTCCAATTCGTCGCAACCTGTCAACGTTGCGCCCAAAGCGATACGGGACACGTCCCAACCCTCGGACGCCTCGGCAAAATCAATGAAGCGGTTCAACCCCTCGGCGCATTTGCTCAATATCTTAACCGGGACGCCGTGGCGTTGGCATACGCCGACCGCTTGACGGGTCAACCGTTCCGTTTCCGGCAACAACGGGTCGGTCGTAAACGAAAAGAATAACCCCGTTTTCTGCAATTCCTCCTTATGCGCCAACAATTCGTTTTTGAAAATATCCAAAGCGTATGGATATTCCCGCAACGTCTTTTTCAACTCCGGGCGACTGCCTCCCAATACCTTTGCGCCACGACCTTTGCGCAAATAACAGTAAGTACAACCGTTGGAACAACCGACAAAGAAATTGGCGGCGTTCTCGGCGTATTCCCCGGCTTTACCTTTTGGGCTGTAAATAACCCGTCCGTTTATCGCTCCCATATCGTCAACGGCTTAAAATGGTAAATCGTCGTTTCCGTCGGGGGCGGGTGCATCCGGCACGGGCGGCGGCGGTACTTGCGCCCCGGCTCCGGTCGCTTTCGGGGTCAACATTTCCATATCGGTTGCGACTATCTCGGTAACATACCGTTTGACGCCTTGCGCATCGTCATAACTCCGGGTTCTCAATTCGCCCTCAATATACAGTTTGTCGCCCTTTTTGACGTACTGATTGGCGACCTTTGCCAACCCGTTTTGCAATACGACGTTATGCCATTCGGTACGCTCCGGGATTTGCCGCCCGTCCTTTGTGGTATAACCTCGTTTCGTGGTTGCCAACGAAAAGGTCGCCACGCAACCCCCGTTGTCGAACTCCCTAAAATCCGGGGCTTTCCCGGTATGTCCCATCAAAATAACCTTGTTTACACTCATACAAAAAACGCTTTAATTATCCAAACAATGATACTATACAACGCCCACATATAAGACGCAACCGTTAACGTCACGAACGTGTATAACGCAATTTTATATCCGGTTTTTGATTTTATTTTCATGTCACTTGAATTTTACGCAATCCAACAAATATTGTTTCTTATTGTCCGACCATCCGGCGGCATGGTTTATCGCTTTTCGGTCGTCGTCGTGTACGAACTCACAAACCCAACCGCCGACGCTTGATTTTTGAACTAATCGGACCAATTTACCAACAATGAAAGAACGCAATTTGTAATAACCTGAATTTTCGCCAACAAACAAAACCCGTCTTTTTGCATTTATTTCGGGCGGATTTTCGATTTGCGGGCGTTTCTCCCTTTCCGGGTACCTTTGTACCCTTTTAAAATCATTTTGGATTGAACGGCGGGAAATTGCCCCGTAATCGGGTGTTCTTTGTTTCGTTCTCATAATTTATATTTTTCTTTTTCTTCTTCTGTCCAATCTTTTTTAGGTTTTAAAGCCATAGGGTGCGTTTCCCTATTATATCTTATTTTTGGGTTACAAAGACAATTTTTACATTGTTCACATTCTGACGGTTCCATAGAACCGTATTCTTTCGCATACTTGCAAAGAAAACAATCTTCATCCATTTGTTGAATTACGTCTATTTGCCTTACTATATTTCTTACACAAGCATCTAAATCAATAAAATCTGTATATCTTTCATCTTGTGTTTCTACCGTATATCTATCAACAAACCTTATTCCGCTGTTTCTTTCATCATCAATGTCTTTAATTCCCTCGTCTTTCAATTTGCGTGATATATTTAGCTGTCTAAATTCCAAAATATCATTCAAAAAATCATTAAGCCATTTTTTAAAATCTTCCCACGTGTTCCATTCAAATATTTTGAATGTATCTTTTATACTCCCCTTACAATCGGGCGTTTCATCGCACCACTTATTAATTTTTTGAACTATTTTATTTATACCTTCCGGGTTATGATAAGGGTGCATTTGATATATAACACCTACTACAGAATTTATAATCAGTTCATTTGTAATTCTAACTTTGCTCATAATTTCAAAATTTGATACTCTTTCTTTAATAGTTCTATAACCTTAACGTTTCCGGGATAAATGCGCATATTTTTACGGTCGCCATTTTCCCAACGGTTGTGCATTTCAAAACAAAGGATATTAATATTGCGGGGGTCGTGCGCCATTTCCGGGTGCGAACCCCTCGTTAGGATATGCGAACAATAAACGGCGGAATAACTCGACAACGGGCGCAATGTTTCCTCGCATTGGTGCGGCTTATGTTCCCAAATCCACCTAAAAAACCGTTCGTTTGCCTGTGGGATATTCCCACGACCAAAAACGCAATGTCCGAACAATTCCCGTTGGATTTCGACACGCAACCGAATATCCATTGTAAACCGCTTGTAATCCAATAGGGGGCAAAACCCCCTATCGGTTACAAATTGGTATTCCTCCCGGTCTGTTAGCAATATCGGCTCCATTGTTACATATCCGCCGTTTCATCCTCCGGGTCGTCCTCGTTAGCCGGGTCGCCGACCTCCGGGAACAATCCGCCCTCCTTTTCCGGTTCTGCGACCAAACCCGGTGCGGGTTCGCCGTCAGCCCCGAACAATTCCAATTGCGCCTTTTTACCCTTGAAAAGAAAGGCGTAAACCTCGTTTTCAATGTCGCCAATAATTTCTTCCAATTCTTCCTCAAAACCGAACGTTTCGGTATTGAATTTCAGACGGGGCGAATTTATCGCCGTCTTTTGGTTATTGGATACCGTAAAAAACCCCGTAAGGACGCAACCAACGTTATCATCTTGACCGGAAAGGGACACGCCCCGAACCTCAATGTTTTTCAACATTTCGTCCGCAAAGTTACGGGCGGCGTCTTTCTGCTTTTGGTTGGCTTTCATATCCGGCGTATCCATAAGGGACACAAACGACGTGATATTGAAAATACGCCCCATAATTGGGCGCAACCTGTCAAAGCAATTGCGCAAATCCGGGTGTATGTCCTTTGCGCTCTCGACGTGGTATTTGTTCGTGTAACTCTCATTACCGACGGTTTCGGTAACTTCATAATGCACGTCCAATCCGCCGTCCTTTAACGTCTTGACTTTCGACAATGCAAACGCCTTTTCGGTCGGTATCGGCATTACGTTTGCGGTTTCTTTTTTCTCGCTCATATTTTGATAATTTATTTGTTGCCGGGAACCCGCCCGGCTCGGTTTTACAAATCTTCCTCAACGTATCGTTTTAACTCGGCTTGGAACAATTCCCGTTCCTTGGCTTCCGTTGCAATCAATTCGTCGTACAAATCTTGGTCGAATATCTCGTTAATTGCATCGTTCAACAAAGCAATCAATTTTTCCGGCTTAACGGCATCTAATTCGACTTGTCCCAATCCGTCCCAATTTGCCGTCCGGCTGTCGGTTTCCTTTGCCGGGGCGGGCGGCAATCCCCATTCGATAACCTGTTGTTCCATTAGGGCAATACGGCGTATTTCAACCCCGTAAACCCCGAATTTCTCCAAATTCTCGCCAATTGACCTGGGTATATCTTCCCCGGACGGGTCGTAATCTCCGAAATACAGGATTATAGGTTGTTTCCCGTTGCTTATGGCGTCCCGCATACGCTCGGACAATTCATATAAGAATGTCAACGACGGATACCCCTTGCAAGCACCAACCGCAATGCCCCATTTGGCGCACGGTTTCGCAAAAACGCCCTCCAATGCTTTCTTTTCAATAAGGATTTCGGGATAATAGGGTTGATTTTCCCAACGGTTTTTCCCATACGAACGCATCCACGCCCGAACCTGTTGTTTTGCTTCGTCCTGTTTGTCCTCCAAATTGGTTGGCTCGGCGTGGGTATAACCACACATTGCCCTATCTCGGTCGCTGAACGCCTCAAAATCAACCCGACCGTCCCACCGGGCGACCTCCATTGCGGCGACGACACGTTTGTAATGTTGCAACGTGTTCGTCATTCCGATACTGACTAATTGATAATGCAACGCACGGATTGTCAAAACTCCGGGTTCGTATCGGCTCAAAATCTCAACGGAATTTTCAATTATCCAATCCCGTGTAAATTCGTCTTTCGTTCGCTTTGCCATACTCTAAAAATCTGTTTCGTCCAACAAATCCTTTGTCGTCTTATTCCGGGCGACCGCCGGGCGTTGAGGCTCCGGGATTGGTTCCGGTTCCGGTACGGGTTCCCGCTTGGGGTTCCCGGTTCCGATTGGCTCCGTTACGGGGTTCGGGTCGTAAAACTCAATGCCCCCGTTTCCGGGCTTTTCCGGATCAAATTTCGCTTTGAGTTGTTCCGCCGGGTATTCCTTTTGCTTCAACTCGATAATCCCCAATTCGACCAATTCCGGGACGCATCGGCGTAATGCCTTAACGTCCTGTAATGCGTCGTGCGCCGGGAATGTTTCGCCGGGGAACAACTTTGCAAATAATTCCTCCAATTTGGGGAATTTTCCCGGTTTGCCATTCTGATACAATGCGCCGACAAATTTAATAGTTTTCATCATTGTATCAATGCGCTTTCCCTTGTGCAATGCGTCCTCGGCTTTGGCTTCGTAATACTCTTTGCCGCAATAACGCAAAATGTTCGCTTTCAGCATCGACGTATCGAAATAAATGTTGTGCGCACATACAAGCGGTGCGGCGGCGGCATCTGCCAAAAATTCGTCGATAACCTCGGCAAACGGTACGCCCTCGGCAATTGCCCGTTCGGTCGTTATCCCGTGTATTGCGGTTGTTTCCGGCGGTATCTCGTAATTGTCCGGCTTAATTATAAAACTGCGTTCTTTGTCGTCGAACGCCCACGCCAATTGTACGACGTGCGGGAATTGGTTAAAATCCGCATCCCATTTCAAACCCTTTGCGGGTACTCCTGTTGTTTCGCAATCGAAAAAACAAATGTCTTTTAATTCAAATTTCATGCTCTCGTTACTTTTTAGTTCGTTAAAATAATCGTTTTTGCCCGTCGTCGTTGGGCGTTTGCTCAACATATTTTGCCCGTGTAATCCAAACGCACCCGCAACGCAAACACTTTATCCGGCTGTAATGCTTTGGCGTGTATTCGTGGCGAATAATCCGCCAACCCGCCAACGGGTAATTCTTACGCTTTCCGTTACACCTGCAAAACATACCTTACAACGTTCGGGGGTCGTCAATATACGTGTTGTATTCCTCGGCGGCAATCTCTTTGAGCGTTTCGATATGCTCGATTAACTCGGCGTTCGACAATTCCGCCACGGTGCGCAATTCGTGGGAATATTTCCCGGTTTTCTCGTTGACCCGCTCGACGTACATAATTGGGGAAAACTCCCGCAACCTCCGTTCCGTTTGTTCCTCCGTAAGACGTTCGCCCGCCTCCCAAATGGCGTGTCGGAACGTGGGTACAACATAGTTGAAATAATAGCCTTTCAAAGCCTCGGACGAACCGGGCGACGCAACAATGAACCGGGCAATTATCCGGGAACCTTTCCAACCCTTGAAAAATTCGTTTAACTCGCCCATGTACATTGCCAACCTGCCGTTATTATTTATCGTCCCCGTTGCCGTTATTTCTCGCTTTCTCATCGTCGATTAACTTTTGCATTGTGATATTAAACGCTGTTATTCCAACCGCACGGATAAACGCCCGTTCGCTCGACGAATACCCGGTTGCGACCTTATCCAAAACTTTTTCGAAAAGAACAACGAATTTTCCCGGTTCCCAATGCCCGGCATTGTACATACGGTCGATAACGTGCGCCCGCAACCTCGTATTATTCCGGGTCGCATCCTTACGGGCTTTCTCCCGGTCTTTCCAAAGGCTCGTTAATTGGCGTTTCACATTCTCAAAAAACAACGGCGTTTTCAACACGTCCGCAATTGTCATTTCTTTAACTTCCATATTGTTTTGTTTAAGGGACGCCGGGGAACCGACGCCCCCGGTTAATTACTCGGTTTCGCTGTATTCCTCAATAATTAAATCGTCCTGTCCTCGCTTGACTTCCTCAATAAATCCTTGATACCCTTCTTTCCGGGCTAATTCGATAAGGGATTGCAGACGTTTTGCGCCCAAACTTTCGCCCCTCGCAATGCGGAATACCTTAACGGTCGGATTGCTTGCGATAATCAATTTTGCGGCAACCTCCATTATCTGACTATCCGACACTTTCCCGGCGACGAACGGCACGCCGTTTAACTCCAACCCGTCGTCCGTGAACGTCAACCCGGCAATCGGCAATTCCGATTTCGCAATAAGGGTTTCCCGCTCTTTGAGCAAATCCGACAACCTTTTTTCGTGGGTTTGGGCGACCTTTTCGGCGGCGTCCTTTTGCTTTTTCTTCGTCAGATAGTCCACAACCAACGCATTTATTTTGTTGTGTTCCTCGGCTTGTTTGAGGCGTTCGGCTGTATCTAAATTCTCCGGGTTGTTTTCCTCGTACTTTGCCAACCATGCGGCGGCGTTGTTCTTACGGGTTTCGTAATCGGCTTTATCCGTTTGGATTTGCGCCAATGTTTCGTCGTATTTGTCGGCGGCGGCTTTCGCATCGGCTTTGCTCTTTTTCTTTGCCGCTTCCAATGCCTTTTTTGCCTCGGCAACAATCCGGTCGTATTCGGCTTGGGCTTCCGCCTCATACTTTATTGCGGCGTTAATCTCTGTATTCTTGGTTTCCTCGGCGGCTTTGATACGACCGGGGATTGCCTCCAATTGTTCCGTCCGGGTTTGCAATGCAGTGCGCACGGTTTTCGCTTTCTCAATCAACCGGGCGTTCTCGTTTTGTTCCTCCATTAAATCGGCAATGTCGATTTTCTCGGCATACGTTTTGACGTCGCCCGGTTTCAACTGCCTTTCGGCGGCGGCACAAATGGTCGTGTACGTCTTGACCTCGGCGTTGGCGTCCTTTCTTTTCTCCTTAACGGTCATAACCTCGGCGTCAATCTCGGTAATACGTTTTTGCACATTCTCCGGCAACAATGCCCGGACGTATTGCACTTGCTTTCGGCGACCCTCGGCGGTTTCAGACCACCGGGAAAACTCCACGGCGTCAAAATCCGTATATCCGAAAACCTTTTGCAACATACTTACGTTATCCGACCGCATCCCGGTTGTTTTCTGTTTGATTGATAACGTACCACGGGGGTTGGCTTTGGTAAACCGCAATTCAACGTCGTATTCCTCGCCGTCGTCGCCGACAACCATTTTGGCAAACCCTTTGTCCTCGCCATTGCGCAACACGGCGTCCCGGTTCCCGGTCAACAACGCCCCTATTGCCTTTAATAGCGTGGATTTTCCCAACTCATTGTCCCCGGTAATGAAATATACATTACCCTCAAAATCTGCGTTGAACTCCTTAATTACTTGGAAATTCGACAACTCTAATTTTTTGATAATCATTTTATCGCTCTTTTTATGCCGGGGTTTCCCCCGGCGGTTACTACTTATTTTGTAAATCTGACATTCGTTTATGTATCAACGTCAAAACGCCGTTTATTGCGTCCCGGTTTTCGTCAACCTCGTTGCGGGTACAATCTGCAATAAAGTTTTCCAACCTCTTGTATAAGTCCCGCAAATCGTTCATACTCATTGCGTGCCGAACGGCTCCCAATTCGTCCTTATCCATTTTTGCAAACTCGTTTAAGGGTTTCCAAATCGCAACGTTTGGGGTCGTCGGCGTTCTTTGTCGCATCAATTAACGGCATATCATTTGTTTTTGCCGTCCAACTTTTACCCGTAACGGGCGACGTGTAAGTTACTTTGTAATGTCCGTACCCGGCAAATTCAAACCGGAAATCGCTGATTGTTGTTTTCGTTCTCATTGCTTTTATCTTTTAGCGTTACCGGGAAAACGCCCGGTCGTTGTTATTTCATGCCACAAAATTACGGTAAATATTTTAATACCCAAAATTTTTTTCTTTTGTTTCGTGTTAGGGTAAAAAAAAATATTCCCGATACGGCGTAATGTCGTACCGAGAACAATCAAAACAATTTCATTTGTGTATCTGTCAGAACCGCAACCACGGCGTCAACCTCCTTTTCCCAACGCTCCAACGTCGCCAACTTTTCCGGGGTTGGGTTCCGTTGGCAACGTCGTTGGTTGTGCCGCATCTGCTTTACCATTTCCGCCAACTCTTTTGCCGTTATTTTTTCGGGATTTTCGATTTGCGGGGCTTTGTCGTCGTCTGCCATACTCTTAAATTAAAGCCGTGTACGGGCTTAAAATAAACGGTTGTGCATCGGGGCGGGCAAATTTTCCCGCACCCAATCCGGATTGTTGCGCAAAATGTATCGTCCAAAGTGCATTATCAACGTTGCATCGGCGTTCCACAATGTCGGTTTCAACTCCGGGTATAAATTCCCGGCAATTTCCTTGTATCTGCGCTTTCGCTCGTTCTTTTCCTCCTTTTTCCGGGTCGTCTTTGCTCGCAATTTCAATTCGTTTTGCCACTTCATAGGGTGTACCATAACAAACGGAACATCGCAAACCGCAATGGTTGCTTTTAGCTGTTCAAAATTTGCAAGCATTTTTTGTATGCGATACAATTTGCCCATATTGACGCCATCGGCACCCGGCGTTATATCATCCGGGCGCACGCTCAATTTTTCCAAAAAGACAATCGGCGAACAAATGGTTTTCAGATATTCCAAATAATTACGCAATTCCGTTAAATCCTTTGGCATTTGTATTGCCGTAATTTTTTCATTCGGACGCCATGTTACAATACCGCCATTGCTTCCCGGGTCAATTCCCACTACTGCTGAAATTCTTATATTTTTTTCCATAAATAACCTCCTGCACTTTTTAATTTATTATTTACGCATCTATTTATATTTGATTGTGGAATGTGTGTTTCCTTTGATGCAATTTGAGCATTTGGATATGATTTAATAAATACATTATCCCTTGAATATTGATAAACCTTTATACTCCTTGGGTGTAATTCTCCATTTCGACCTTTCAGTGCTTTAGATATTTTTTCTTTCCATAAAATATTACGTCCTTTCAGACTTTTTGAAATTCTACTTCTTGTTATTGGATTTAATTCATTTTGCTGTCTTGTAGCCCATTTCAGATTATTAGCATTGTTGTTTAATGGGTTTCCGTC
>ERZ1664508.3-NODE-3-length-35502-cov-43.064011_pt1 | contig 35502 bp, 50 predicted proteins | sample MGYA00575339_ERZ1664508 | MGnify/ENA primary metagenome ERZ1664508 (study PRJEB40874, sample SAMEA4040765) | Gallus gallus | biome: gut; material: content | place: India | collected 2016-01-01 | study: EMG produced TPA metagenomics assembly of PRJEB14491 data set...
GCCGCTCCTCGATACAAGCAGCGTAACCAGCATGGATTACATGTTCTACAACTGCAACTCTCTGGTCTCGGTGCCGCTGTTTAATACGAGCAACGTAACCAGAATGGGTTCTATGTTCGCCAGCTGCAACTCCTTGGTGTACTGCAATCTCAAAAATCTGAAACTTTCCATCGACATTTCCGCAACCTCCCTGCTTGAAAAGTCGAGCCTTCTCTACATGATCGACAACGCCTCCCCGACGGATGCCATCACCATCACGTTGTCGGCTTATTGCTACAACAAATTCAGCAACGACCCGGACGTTGTGGCGGCACTTTCCGCGCAACCCCTTGTATCACTCGCTTCGGCATAATTGAGACGCTATGAAAGAGATCAAAGCACGGGCAGGATATTACCTCGCAGACCCGAAAAAGGAGAATTTCTACAAGGCCGTGAAGGGCGCCAGCGTTGATCCGGTCAACTACATCGAGGTGCCGGAAGAGGAGGCAGAGGCAATCATGAAACAGCGTGAAGCCGAAGCAATGGCCGAAATGTGAAACCAATACGAATCATGAAAAACATCATCACCAAGATCGTAGGCTGGCTGAACCGGATTCCTGCCGACAAGTACAAGCACTTCGCCGCAGGGGCCGCAATTGCTGCTGCTGTCCTGCTGGTCGGGGCGTTGATCCTGTCCAAATGGGCGGCGGTTTCCGCCTCTATGATTATCGTCGGATTGGTCGGAGCCGCAAAGGAGATTTATGACGACCGGGACGACCGGACCGACCGTTCCGACATCTTCGCAACGTCGCTCGGAGGACTGGCTGTGTGGATCGCGTATTTAATCGGATAACGGCATGGATTGGAATGGCCTGATATCTGGACTTATAGCCGGCGCCTTTTCAAGCGGCTTCGCCATGTCTCTTATGTACTTCAAGGAGAACAAGAAGGCCAAGCAGATCGAGAATGAGAAATCTATCGTTGACGAGTGGCAGGGCATAGCCAGCGAGAGGAAGAGTAGATGCGACGAGTTGAAGGAATCGCTCGATCAGAAGGATCGGAAGATCGACGAACTTTATAAAGAGAACGCCGAGCTTCGGAAGCGAAACGACAAGCTGTCGTCGGCAAATACCGCCCTATCCATTCTCAAATGCAAGGTCATCGGCTGCGACAAGCGACAGCCTCCCTTTGACACGGAGAATACGTGCGATTGTGAGATTCCCAAAAAATAAGAAAATATGACAAAGACAGTGAAATGGATTTTGATCGGCGTGGCCGCCGCGGTGGCGCTGATCGTGGCGTTCAACTTGCTGCCGGACGGCATCCGCATCGCCTCGACGATCTCTGCAGGTGTCGGCTTCGTGGCCGGCATCGTCGCCAAAGTGTGGTATGACCGCGAAACCCAAAAGAAGGAGGATGAGGTATGAAAATCCTCCTGGACAACGGACACGGCGAGGAGACGCCCGGCAAGTGCTCGCCCGAGTGGCCGGACGGATCGCGCCTGCGCGAGTATGAGTTCGCCCGTGACATCGTGCGCCGGATCTTCGATCGGCTGCACGCCCGGGGGATCGTGGCGGAGATCATCGTCCCCGAGCGTCGGGATGTGCCGCTGTACGTCCGGGTCAACCGGGTGAACGACATCTGCAACGTCGCCGGGAAGGAGAACTGCCTGCTGGTGTCGGTCCACGCCAACGCCGGAGGCGGTACCGGCTGGGAGGCTCACACCTACCTGGGCGATTCGATGTCGGACCGCTATTCGGCCCTCTTCTACGAGAAGGCCGAGGAGGCGTTCGGCAAGGAGTGGAAGATCCGGAAGGGAAGCGCCGATCCCGCGGATCCCGATTGGGACAGCAACTTCGCGATCCTGCGCGACACGAAGTGCCCGGCGGTGCTGACCGAGAACTTCTTCATGGACACCGAGCGCGACTGCCGGTTCCTGCTCTCGGAGGAGGGCCGCGAGCGGATCGCCGCGATGCACGTCGAGGCGATCCTGGCCTGCATCGACTACCACCAAACCCAAAGCTGACATGAGACGGATTTTCTACAACAGCCGGCTGGCGAAATACCTTCTTTGGTCGGGATACTCCACGGTCATGCTCTTCGGCTATGTGCTGACGAAAGTATCGGAGCCACTATCGTATCGGATCAAGCAACACGAAAGTATCCACGCCGAGCAGTACAACGAGGTGACGATGCTGTCGTTTCTCGTCGCGCTGGTGCTGCAAATCATATTCGGCGGGGGATGGTGGTTCGCAACGGTCCCGGTCATGTACTACGTGCTCTACTTCCTCGAAGCGGCGTTCTCGTGGTCGGTCCGTCTGTGCACCCACGGATGGCGGGAGGCGTTCGACATGGCCTATTCGAACTCGATGTTTGAGCAGGAGGCGAGGGATGGAGAAGATGTCGTCGGGTATATCGAAACGCGAAAATACCTCGCTTTCCTGCGCTATTTCGGGAAGATATGAAAACGAGGTTGTGGTATATCGTCGCCCTGGCCGCCACCTTCATCGGAGGGTGGTGGCTGGGACGATACGTATCCCGGCCGGAGATCGTTGAGCGGGTGCGCATCGATACGGTGTTCTACGAGCGGCCGCAGCCGTTCGCGGTGACGGATCGCCCGGCGGTGGTGAATGTGCCGCGGGTACTGTTCGCACCGGCCGACACGGTGGACCGGACGGTCGTCGTGGGTGACAGCGTGCAGATAACGGTCACGGAGCGCACGTTGGAGTACCGCGACTCGACCTATTACGCACGGGTGGTCGGGCCGGTCGTGGGGCCGCTGGGCCCCCGGCTCGACTACTTCGAGACCTACAACAAGACGGTCGAGCGGGTGCAGTTCGTCCGCGAACCTTACGCCTGGGAACTGGGCCCCGCGCTGGGTGCCTGGATGACCACGGACGGCAGTGGGGTGTGGGCTGGCGCCTATGCCCGGCGAACATTCGGCCGATTCAGCGTGTCGGCCTCGGCGGGATACGATCCCCGCAAAAAAAGCGCCTTCGGCCAGGTCGAGGCCTGCATGGCGCTGTGGAGACGATAGTGCCGTTCCCGTGGTCGTCCCGTGCTCGAAGCATATTGTATCTTGCAGAGATTCTACATCAAACCACATCCCTATTGTCCGATAAAACAATTAGAGGATGTGATTTTTTTTGAAAAAATATTTGCACAATTCAAATATTCGTATTATATTTGCAGTACAGAAAACAACTAAGACAGCCGACGGGCTTTAAGCGGGAATTATGAAAAACTTCATCAACTCTTACGATCGCGTCAAGAACGCCATTGAATCAGGCAAGGCCATCAACATCTTCAATTTGGTAGACGGAGACTTCTTCGGATTGGGGTCATTCGAATACTCCAACGAGGCTACTATCGTCCTCGAACTTGTCGCCAAGAACGGCGAAGGGTTCGTGGTAGACATCTGCAACCGTGTTCTCGAATCGATCAAGGACGGCCGCAAGGTCATCATCCTCTCCGACAAGCAGCGTTGGTGCGTTGCGTACGCAGCCCTGAAGATGAACGCCTCCCTGGTAGATGATATTTGCAAGGCTGACGAGGCATTCATCGCCGAGGTTGAAGGCGAGGAGGCTTCTGACACTTCTGACAGCAATGACGCCGAGAACGAGGTTTCGAAAGAAGAGACGACGACGTTCGCAGTCATAGCCTTCTACGGAAATGGTGATTCGCAGACCTTATTCGAAAGCGAGGACAAGAGCTCCGCAGAGTCTCGCTATGTGCAAGAGGTCAAAGCAGCCGGAGAGCCTGTGGACATCGCCGGATGGACAGATTCAGATCAGGCATGGAAGTCGATGTACCACATCGAACTATTGAAAACGACCAGAGACGAGGACGGAGACATTGTCTACGAAGAAGGTCTTGAACATTCTGAATTCTTCAATATATAACATGAGCCGAGAATACCCCGCATTCATCATTGACCGGAGCCGTCGATCGGAAGCGTCCCGCTTCTCCGACGACTTCGTGGTCTGCACCGACAAAGAGGTCGGGTTCATTGCCCGCGTCTACAAACTGCCCAAGTCCCGCCGCGGAGAGTTCGAGAAGAATCTGAAAGGGCTCACCGAATCAGAGATCGATAACCGGTACATCTTCGCCGTTGTCGGCGAGGTGATCTGTGTTTTGGAGGTCGTGAGGATGCTTTATGAGCCGGTGGCGCATATCAACCGGCTCCGGCCGCTGATGAAGAAGGCGTTGAAAGCCTATCTGCATGGCGAGGAGTCCGCCGTCCGGCGTCAGGGGCTTCCGTTCGACGAGCAAATCGCCGCAATCGACGACGTAATCCGCATGGCTGAATCACAGCGAGAACGCCTCGAAGACATGAACGGGAAAGCCGTATCAGACAGATTCATCAATGCGCTGAAATCCGCACGCGAGTCGGTCGCGCTGCTTCAAAAAATAACGAAACATGAATAAGGATGAGAAGCGCGGAGGGCGGAGGCCTGGCGCCGGGCGCCCTAAGAGCAAAGAGCCGAAACGGACAGTTGTATTTCGTCTCGATGCATCTGTATATGAATATTTGTCAAGGTACGCCGAGTCGACTGGAAAGACAAGGACGGAAGTCGTGACAGAATGTATTAGATCGTTGGGGTCCTGAACCGTCGAGGCATCGATTCCGATGGCGAAGTCTGCTTGACTGATATTTTTCTCTTTCAAATACGCCTTTAATCGATCTCTGACAGCCATAATAATTAGTATTTATAGTTAAATTATATTTTATAAGAAAATAAATATTGTAATATTATGTGATAATATAATTTAATTATATATTTGCATATCGAAAGCAACAAGGAACGCGCAAATATACATATTATCACGGGAATAACCAACGAAATACGGTAGAGTGCGGAGAAAATGGCTATGCGGAGACGAGATATTTAACCACAAGGCAGACAACGAGTAAAGCAAAGACAGATATGGCACGATACGCAAGAATAAAGATGCGCCCCAACTACCCGAAGACCATCCGGGAGATGATTCCCGGAAACGAGTACCAATACCCCATGAACGGCCGCAATACCGAATCGTTTCGGATAGCGATCGTACGGGAGACAGCGAAGGGTGTAGGCAAGTGGGAGCAGGTCAACGACTACGACACAAAGACGATAACCATCAAACGAATCGCATAACCATGACCGCTTACGAAGCATTCGATCACTATTCACAACTCGAATCAAGGTGCGGAGAGAAGATTGAAGTAGCACTTGAAAGACTGACAGCTATGACAATGACGGAACGCTGGCCCCACCGGGGCGATGAAATCCAGGTGTTTGACCTGACGCCGGAGGAGGCATACAGGCAGAGCCTCCGGGACTACAAGACAAGCCGCAAAGGCATCATCAAATGCGCGATCAAGCGGTGGTTAAAACTGAAACTTTAATAAACGTATAATCCATGAATACCAACTACGAAAAGATCAAGGCCGACCTTTTAGCTTTCGAAAAGAAGAACGGCGCCTGTGTCGAGCAGTATCAGCGGCTCTACAAGGCGGAGAGCATCGAAGAGGTGATTGCCGTTGTCAAGGATAACTTCTGGTGGTGCGCCAGGCATCGAGACTTCGCCGATGTGATAATGGCAAACCGCGAGCAGTTCGCCGAACATCAAATATGGGCAAATCAGAACGTAGAGGTTCAAGAAGGCGTCGGCTATCTGCTGGCGACAGAAGGAGAGATCAACGCCGAGAGCTGGGGCACCTCGACGATCAACGCCGAGAGCTGCGGCTACTCGACGATCAACGCCGAGAGCTACGACATCTCGACCATCAACGCCAGGAGCTACGGCGCCTCGACGATCAACGCCGAGAGCTGCGGCTACTCGATGATCAACGCCGAGAGCTGGGACACCTCGACGATCAACGCCGAGAGCTACGGCTACTCGACCATCAACGCCGTGAGCTGCGACACCTCGACCATCAACGCCGAGAGCTGCGGCTACTCGATGATCAACGCCGAGAGCTACAACACCTCGACGATCAACGCCGAGAGCTACGACACCTCGACGATCAACGCCGAGAGCGGCGACACCTCGACCATCAACGCCGAGAGCTACGGCGCCTCGACGATCAACGCCGAGAGCTGGGACACTTCGACCATCAACGCCGAGAGCTACGGCGCCTCGACGATGATTATTCGATCATCGGACATTGAATGCCAAGTGAAAGATCATAGTATCGCCCGCTATGTTTACGAAAACCGCATCGTCGTGGCGGATGATTCGATCAAAGTCGAGAAGGCGCAAGAATAGCAACGGCAGGGTGTGTAGCTCAACGGTAGAGCGCTGCAGGAATGCGAAACAGAAATAACGGAGGTTGAAACACCTCGCATATCCGGGCGGAGGTTGCCGGTTCGAATCCGGCCACACCCTCAAATAGCCACCCTACGAGGTGAGGGGTCTTTCGCTGGCAATAACCCCACAGAAAAGCGATGCGGCAGTTCTTTGACATTGTGGCGATCGTCTGAGATGACGTTAAACCCGGAGACCGACTTGGCGGCGACCGGGCGGGCAACCGACAAATACCAATCATCGAGCGATGATGCGGAGTGATCCGCGGAGCCGAAACGACTTACCCGGTGTGGCTTGACCGCCTATCCGGGTGCGAACCAAAAACTACAAGGATATGGCACGAAACCCACAACGCGAAATCCTCGCCTACCTGCTGGCGGGCGGGAGGCTGACGGTACAGAAGGCAATACAGATGTTCGATACAACGGAACTGCGACGAATCGTATCCCGGCTGAAAGATCGGGGATTCCCCGTTATCGCCGATAGACAATATGGCGAGACGAAAACGGGCCGACGGGTATGGTTTAACGAGTACCGTATGGGGCATGACCTTGGCAGCTTACAATAGCCGGTCAATTCGCAAACTTACCATTTCCGCCGCCATCCGTGAGGCCCGCGGCGGTTCCGCCCCAATCACGCCCGACGGGGTAGGGGCGGTTTTTGGAGGGTTGGCAGAGAGGATGAATGCACCTCACCGCTAACGAGGCAGGCGGCAACGCCTCGGGGGTTCGAATCCCTCACCCTCCGCAAACCCCCATTTGGATTATGCGTTAGGCAAGTAGGGCGACGATGGCGCAGGGTTTTATCCGCCGAAACAGATCGGCGGTGGCAAAGCGGAACAGGACGCTTGACTCCATCGGAGAGGTAACGTGAAAGCCTATGACAGCCCGGAAAGACGGGCATTTTGACCCCTGGTGTAACGGTAGCACCGCAGACTTTGGTTCTGCTGGCCCCGGTTCGAATCCGGGAGGGTCAACAAAACATCTGATATATGAAAGAGATAGAGTTATTCAACGATCATTTCCAAAACTTCAAGTCTTACGGCATACCGAAAGCACAGCTTATCATTGCCGATGTCCCGTATAATCTTGGAGCAAATGCCTACGCCAGCAACCCAGCATGGTATATCGACGGCGACAATAGGAATGGAGAGAGCGATCTCGCCGGAAAGCAGTTCTTCGACACCGACAAGGACTTCCGCCCGGCGGAGTTCATGCACTTCTGCAGTCAGATGCTTCGCAAGGATAAGCCCGAGAAGAAAGAGAATGAGGATTCAGGCAAAAGAAGCAAAGGAGGAGCGTCGTGCATGATTCTGTTCTGCCCGTTCGAACAGATGCACTACTATATCGAATTGGCCGCACGATACGGGCTGAAACGGTATATTCCGCTGGTGTTTCGGAAGGACTTCTCCGCCCAGGTGCTCAAAGCCAACATGAAGGTAGTCGGCAACTGCGAATATGGACTGATCCTATATCGGGACAGACTGCCAAAATTCAACAACGGCGGTCGCATGATCTTCAACTGCTTCGATTGGGTTCGAGACAACGACACCCCGAAGGTGCACCCGACACAGAAGCCCGTTCCCCTGCTCGAAAGGTTGATCGAGATATTCAGCGACAAGGGAGACGTTATCATCGACCCGTGCGCCGGTAGCGGGACGACACTTCTCGCCGCTGCCAATATGGGCCGCAAGGCATACGGATTCGAGATCAAGAAGGACTTCTGCCGGGCAGCCCGGGAAAAGGTCCTCACAAGAGTTCAGAAACAACTATTCATATAGACTATGGACTCATACAAGAACAAGCGCGGCGAGCAGTTGAAGCCGCTGAATGTGGGGCCGCGGACGTGGCTCCTGGTATCACCAGACAAGGCGACGAAGGAACGCGCCGACAAGTTCAAGCGCGACTGCGAGCGGTCGCAGCGGATGGCGAAAAATATACGGTAGTATGGAGGCGCAGAGAACCCTATTCGACATTGACGAACACGTCGCGGAAGCCTCTACCGGCAGAAGTCGGCGAGAGGTGTTTGAAGATTATGACGGGTTTGTCGAGAAGTTCAAACCGAAGAAAACGACGGATGACTGCTATACTCCTCCGGCTGTATATGACGCGATTCTCGGATGGCTTCGGGAGAACGTCGATATTGAAGGCCGCGAAATTGTGCGTCCGTTCTATCCAGGCGGAGACTTTGAGCGGTTTGAATATCCAGATGGGTGCATTGTAGTTGATAATCCTCCGTTCTCAATCATCACGAAGATCTGCCGATGGTATATGGCGCACAAGATCGACTTCTTCCTTTTCTCACCTCACCTCACATTGTTGAGCGCGCGACTAATAGAATGGACATGCATTGTGACTTTTGCCCCGATCATATACGAGAATGGGGCAAATGTCAAAACTGATTTCGTCAGTTCGTTATTCGGAGATATTCGCGTCATGACGGCGCCGGAATTGAGGCGTCGGATCGTTTCCGCCTGCAAATCGGCAAAATCCCAACTTCCGAAATACAGATACCCTGATAACGTCACATCTTCCGCATTGCTCGGCAAGATCGCCCCACATGTTGATTTTGTAGTTCGCTCGGATGAATGCCAGTTTATATCGCGCCTCGACTCACAGAAGGGAGGTGCTGGCATATTTGGCGGAGGTGTTTTGTTATCCAACGCGAAGGCCGCCGAGAAAGCCGCCGCCGAGAAAGCTGCCGCCGAGAAAGCTGCCGCCGAGAAAGCTGCCGAACGCGAATCAATCGTATGGGAATTATCCGATCGAGAGCGGCGAATCATTGACGAGTTATCAAAATCCGACGAATAATTTTGCAGATCCGGAATGAATTCGTATATTTGCCATTGCCAAACAACTGCAATACGCAGCTAACAAGTACATACGAAGCTCTTTTGGGCGTGTTCCCGTAGCACTTCTACTCTGCGTAGTTGTGGTTGTTTGGTGACAATAGGGGGCACGCCCTCTTTTTATACATACGTCAAACAAACTTGTGTTCTACAAATGCCAAACAACAACACAAGTGGGACCCGGGTACAAGGTACCCCGACCACGTCTTACAAGAGGCTCACGAAAGCCGAACTGGTTGCCATCATCAACGGCAACGTCCTGAATCATCCCCTCTCCTTCGAGGAGTTCTACCGCTGTTCTATTGCGGCCGTTTCGAAATGGTGCCACCAGGTTCGGAACTGCAATTTCGCCTGCACCGACGGCGTCAAGTCGACGCTGGACAGCCTGCATCACATCTACAAGAATCTCTGACTATGGCACACCTTGTAACCTTGCTGATATTGATGGGAGCCATAGCAGCGGTGTTCGGAATTGTGTATTCCGACAAGCGCATCTACAATGCCGTGGATGCCATTCTCAACCGTATTTTCGAAAAACTTGACTGACCATGAACACACAGAATCAACCTGCCGAATCGCTCGGATACTATCCCAGCGAGTACATCACGGGCCGTGAATCGAATATCCCGAGATCGACGGCCGATGTCTGCCTCAAAGAACGGACGATTGAGGAATTCTGGCGCGAGGCGGTGAAGGCCATACGTCGGCAATCGGACAGCGACAAGGACGGCGTGGTTTACACCAGCGACGGGATCGGGGTGTTTCTCGGGCCGTGGGACATCGACATCCGGCACAACTACAAGTGGACGGAGAAGCGGGGCGGATATACCTATATGGGGATCTGGGAGCCGTATGCCGAACTCTACGAGAGCTTCGAGGTAGTCGGCGCCCACGACTACGACAATGACGTCGAGCTGCACGGGGTTATCCGGCTTCTCAACCAATACTACAAGGATCACGAAAACGAAATACTTAACAGAAGATAATCATGACACGCATTGAGTACACGATTAACGGCCGTTTCGCCGGGATCGATATGGTAAACCGGGTATTGACACCATCGGAGATCGACCGATGCATCCGCCGGGCACGCCGCGAGATCGGCGTCGGAGTTGAACACGAAGTATCATTCATCGTTGAATAGTATGTGCGAGATCAAGAATGTGACGGATAAGCAGATGGAAGCCATCGCCCGTCCGCTCCCGGCAGAAGCCGTGAGCCCACACCCGACTAAAAAATTCCTGTCATCGATCAAGTCGATCTATGTTACCGAGCGGCTGAACGAGGTGTTCGGCGTAGGCAAGTGGAAGGTGGAGACCGAGGTCGTGGACAAGGAGGGGAAGATGGTCGTCGTGAAGCTGAAATTCTCGATCCCCGAATACGGAATCTACTACGAATGTTTCGGCGGGAACGACAATTCCGACCTCGGCGACGCCTATAAGGGAGCCACCACGGACGCGATCACGAAAGTCGCCTCATGGATCGGGATCGGCTCCGAGGTATTCAAGGGCAAGGCAAAACAGGGACATCCGGAGACCTCTTCCAGGTCGAATCAAAAGCCCGGACAGAAAGAGGTTCAAGGCGCAAGAAAGCGGTTGACAGCAGAGATCTTCGACAACAATGAGTTATTGGACAAACTGCTGAATTGGATGTACGGCTTTCTGACAACGGAAGGCTATCCGAAGGATTTCGATCCGGGGGCTCACTTGTTGAAGTTCTACGAAGCAGACGGCGAAGTGCTGGACCGCTTCTCTCAACTCTTCGAATCATACCGCCAGGCGCGGAATAACAGCAGATAGTTATGGAACAAGGCATCTTATCACTCAACACGAAATCCGCGGCGGAAATGGCCGAAATGGCCGTTTCTGCGGTGGTAAACGGGGACATCGACCCGATCAAGGCGCACATAAGCGTCAGCCGCATGGAGGCGGCGATCAAACTCTACAAGGACAACGAGGACGTGCGGCGCATCACCCTCGACGAGTTGGCCAAGTATGGCAAGACGGCGACGTTCGGCGACTGCAAGTTAGAACAGGCGGAGACGGGCGTTAGGTACGATTATTCTGTGTGTGGCGACAGCAAGCTGACCGAGTTATACGACCGCATGGAAAAGTTGAAAGCCGACATCAAGGAGCGGGAGGAGATGCTCAAACACCTGCAGCCGGGGGAAGCCGTCGACCCGAATACGGGCGAGTTCATGTACCCGCCTGCTCGGAGCAGCAAGACAACAATCAAGACAACCTTCAAAAAGAAATAACAATGGTAAACAAAGTAATTCTTCTGGGCATACTCGGGGCCGATCCCGATGTGCGCGTAGCAACGGGCAGCATCAAGGTCGCACGCCTGCGCCTGGCGACAAGCGAGACCTTCAAGGACAAGACGACGGGCGAGAAGAAAACAACAACCGAGTGGCACACGGTAGTCCTGTGGCGCCAGGTGGCCGAAATTGCCGAAAAGTACCTGCACAAGGGCAGCATGGCCTACGTCGAAGGCAAGTTGTCCACCCGGGAATGGACGGACAAGGACGGCAACAAGCGTTACTCCACGGAGGTCGTGGCCGACACGCTGAGACTTATGCCGGGACGCAACGACGAGAAGAAAGAACAGCCGACGGCTGCTCCGGAACCGGGGCCTGCTCCGGAGCCTGAACCGGCACGGCAACCTGCGGACACTCCCGACGATCTTCCATTCTGAATATGGACTACACGGTGAGCCGGAGGGAGATTGCGGCCATGGTGCGCATCCTGCGCGACGTGAGGGGATGTCATGGGCAGACATCGCGCCAGCAGGATGCGATACGCCGGGCCGGGCTGCTTTACCGCAAAATACAAAAACGCCATGATATACGACCTGTGCAATCCCTACGACAGGGAGAAGTTCAAACGCCGGGTGAATGCTATGTATCAGCGGCAGAATGTCGTAGAGTTGAGCGAGCACAAACCCCGGAGGACGACGCCCCAAAACTCCTACCTGCATCTGCTGTTGGGCATGTTCGCAATGGAGACGGGTAACACGTTGGAGTTTGTGAAGCGGGAGTATTTCAAAAGGCTCGTAAACCCTGATCTGTTTGTTGAATGCCGGCACGACAAATTCCTCGGTGAGATCGAGGTTTTGCGATCGAGCCGTGATTTGGACACCGGGGAGATGACCACGGCGATCGAGCGGTTCCGGAATTGGAGCCTCTCTGAAGCCGACATTCAGCTCCCGGCGCCGAACGAACAGGAGTTTCTCGATTACATAGAGCGAGAAATGCAATGCAGAAGGATATGGCTTTGAAAGAACACCTCTACAACGTCATCTACGACATTGTGAGGGCAAAAAAGACCGATTGCCGGGGCCCGTGCTACGCCTGTTTGTGTGCGGATATACTTCCGGCGCTGGGCCTTGAATATTCGCGATACGAGGCGGAAACGGACATGGAATCGCTTCTGCGGTCGGGGCGCATCGAATACAAGGCTACGGAAAACGACTGGTTATTCAGACCAAAAAAAAGGTAAAATGGCTTACAGATATACAAATACGGATAAATGGTCCGACGTATGGTTTAGCGGCTTGAAACCACTGGCAAAGCTGCTGTTCATGTACTTGTGCGATCAGTGCGACATAGCGGGGTTCATCGAATTTAACGAGAATAAGGCCTGCTTTGATACGGGACTTGATAAGCAAGGGTTGAGCAAAGCGATGAAAGAGATTTCAGGAAGGCTTGTAACATCCGGAGACGGGAAGATACTGTTTATCAAAAATTTTGTAAAGCATCAAAAAAACCTGCCGTTGAACCCCAAGAACCCGGCACACAAAGGAATTATATCGAGACTGGAGGATAATTTGGAATTATTTGGATTACAGGCAGTTGAAGATTTCTTTCAAAGGGGCTTCAAAGGGGCTTCAAAGGGGCTTCAAAGCCCCATAGGTAATGGTAATGGTAATGGTAGGTTAGGAGAAGAGAAAGAAGATACAGGAAAAGGGGGTTCGGGGGAAAAACCCAAAGAAGGAAGAGGAGAACCTTCCGACTGGCGTGCAGATTTTGATACTTACCTTTCCGAGTGCCGAAATGCCCTTGAATCCATCCTTCAGGACGAAGATTTCATTTCGAGGCAGCAGAAGTTCTATCCTGGGATAGACGTGCCGCTGTCCATCGAAAAGTCTTTTGACGACTTCTGGGGGACAGAAGAAGGCTGGAGACACAAGAAAGCAACGCATACAGCACATATCGATTGGCAAAAAACATTCAAGAACGCCTTGTCTCTGCGAAGTAATCAAGTCAAGAAATCAGAGGACTACGACAGGCCGTGGGGATACAGGATCCCCGTATAAAAACTCCGAGACATGATTATCGTCGATACAAAAAGCAAGCTGCTTTACGAGATCAACCCGACAAAGAGGTCCGGGGAGAACTACATGACCTGCCCGATATGCTCGGCGACGCGCCGCAAGAAGAATGACAAGTGCTTCTGCTGGAATGCCGACAAGGAGATCGGGCACTGCAACCACTGCGACGCCTCCTTCGTCCGCTACGTGCCGCTGAAAAGCAGACCCGAAAGGGCGTATGTCGTTCCCGAATGGAAGAACATCACCAGCCTTACGGACAAGGCCGTGAAATACTTCGAGGGGCGGATGATCTCGCAGGAGACGTTGCGACGGATGCGGATTTATTCCGACGCGGAATGGATGCCGCAGTTTGGCCGGGAGGTCGAGGTGATGTGCTTTCCCTACTTTGTCGGAGGGCAGTTGCGGAACATCAAGTACCGGGGGCCTCAGAAGTCCTTCAAGATGGTCAAGGATGCCGAACTGATATTCTACAACTTCGACTGCGTGGCCGAGGCCGAAACGCTGATCATCTGCGAGGGTGAATTCGACTGCCTGACGTTTGTTGACTGCGGTTTTGCAAACTGCGTATCGGTGCCAAACGGGGCGGGGGCAAAGGACTTGTCGTATCTCGACAACTACGTCGACGCCTTCAAGCACATCAAACTGTTCTACATCGCCGCGGATTTCGACGACCCCGGATTACAGTTGCGCAACGAACTTGTCCGGCGACTGGGCGCCGAGCGGTGCCGCATCGTTACCTACGAAGGACGGAAGGACGCCAACGAGCTCCTCAAGGCGGAAGGCGGGAATGCCATACGGCGGATTATAGCCAATGCCGGGGAAGTGCCGGTCGAAGGCGCCGAGCAGCTGTCTGCACACTACGACGACATCTACACGATGTTTTCGCTGGGGCTGCCAACCGGTGAGCGCATGGGTATCCCGGAGATTGACGAAGCAGTCCGTTTCTCGACATCGAAGCTGGCCGTATGGACGGGAATCCCGTCGCACGGAAAGTCGGAGATGCTGGACTTCATTGTCTCGCGTCTGGCCGTATCGCTGGGGTGGAAGACGCTCTACTTTTCTCCGGAAAACTATCCCGTGGAACTGCATTACGCGAAGATCGCCTCCAAGTTGATCGGCAAGCAGTTTCACAGCGGATGGATGACCGAGGAGGAGTTCGACCAGGCCTACGAGTTCATATCGGAGCATTTTTTCTGGATGAACCCCTACACCAACACCACCCTCGAACAGATTCTCGACTGCGCACAAGACCACGTTCGGCGGTACGGCATCAAGCAGCTCGTCATCGACCCGTTCAACTGCCTCGAACATCGTCGCAAGGCCACGGAAAACGGCAGCGAGTATATCGGGCGGTTTCTGGACGATTTGAGCCGCTTTGCCCGCAAGTATGACATACTTGTCCACCTCGTGGCGCATCCGGCCAAAATGGAGGCTTTGGGGCCCAGGAACCGCACATACGGGCCACCTACGCTGTACGACATAAGCGGATCGGCGAATTTCTACAACAAGGCGGACTACGGGTTCACGGTATACCGCAACTTCGAGGAGGCGCGGAGCTACCTGATGGTTACGAAGGTGCGATTCAGGAATTTCGGAACCGTATGCCGGGAAGGCATCCAGTTGCAATACAATTTAGACAACGGCCGATATGAACCGCCCAAGAACGACGTCCGAGAACTGGATAACAGCAACTGGCTGGTCAGGACGAGCGAACTTGAAACATCCATAGGATCGGAGTTCGAAGTGTCTGACGACTGTCCATTTTGATTTCTTGAATTATGAAGTACATCGGAATCGACCCGGGCAAGAAAACCGGGTTTGCAGTTTGGGATCACGACGCCAGGTATCTGGCCGAGGTGGCCACGATGTCCATCACGCAGGCCATGGAGAAGGTCCGGATGATGGCCGACATCTTGGGTCGTGAGAACATCCGGCTGTTTATCGAGGACGCCAGGCAAAGGACGTGGTTCGGGAACAGCGGACCCGAGAAGTGGAAGGGCGCCGGTAGCATCTGCCGGGACAGCACGATATGGGACGACTTCTGCCGCGAGCTGGGCGTCGAGTATCGCATGATCGCGCCGAGGTGCAACACGACGAAGTTGAAGGCGGCACAGTTCAAGACGATCACCAAATGGCAAGGCAGGACTGACGAACACGCAAGAGATGCCGCCATGCTTGTTTTCGGGCGGTAAATTTCGACGATCTATCCCGATGTGGATAGTTTATCCACTTTGAAAAATAATCGAAAATATGGCGCGTAAAACCAAAAAACGAATTATTCGAGTTTTCCCAACGAGGACTAATGCGACTCCAGAAGATGAGCTCGTGCGAATCAGCGAGGTTCCGTCTCTTTTTGATGATGCCGACGAGGTGCATATCTCGGTGACGTTCACGTGGGATAAGCCGTGGGCAGAATGGGCGGCTCGTCAATGGGAACGGGTCGCGCCGGTGAAGGTCGGAGGACCTGCTTACAATGAGCCGGGAGGAGAGTTTGTCCCGGGTATGTATATGAAACACGGGTATGTAATCACTTCTCGAGGGTGCCCGAATCGTTGCTGGTTCTGCTCTGTACCGAAACGCGAAGGCTATCGGATTAGGGAATTACCCGTTCGTGATGGATGGATTATTCAGGACGACAATCTGCTGGCTTGTTCACCCAAACACATCGACGAAGTATTCTCTATGCTTGCAAGACAAACGCATCGACCTCAATTCACCGGGGGATTAGAGGCTGCGCTTCTTACGCCCGAAATGGCCGTTAGGCTTCATGATCTACGTCCCGAATCGATGTTCTTCGCATACGACACGCCTAACGATCTTGAGCCGCTATTTTCAGCAGGAAAGATGTTGCAGGATGCCGGATTCGGCAGAGATAGCCACGTATTGAGATGCTACGTGCTTATCGGATATGAAGGAGACACTTTCGAAAAGGCACAGAAACGTATGGGGCAAGCGTATCAGGCTGGATTTATGCCTTTCGCCATGCTTTACCGGGATAAGGATGGCAATACCGACAAGGAATGGCGTGGCTTCCAAAGAGAATGGGCAAACCCGGTTATCGTTTCCTGCAACTGCAAAAAATATTTTGGCAATGAGCGGCCTCGATAAAAAAATCAAACAGAGCATCCGGCTACTCCAGCACCTCGGAGATACGGAGGTGGAGTTGAGCTATTCGGGAGGTAAGGACAGCGATGTCATCCTTGCGCTGGCAAAGATGTCCGGGATCAACTATCGGGCCATTTACAAGAACACGACTATCGACCCTCCCGGAACTATCGCCCACTGCAAGGAGAACGGCGTGGAGATAGTGAAGCCGAAGAAGACGTTCTTTGAACTAATACAGAATAGCGGCTTTCCTACCCGTCGTGCTCGATTCTGCTGCGACAAATTGAAGGAGTACAAGATACTCGACAACTCGATTCAAGGCATAAGACGATCGGAGAGTACCAAGCGGGCGGAGTTATACAAAGAGCCGGTTATATGCCGCATCTATGGATCGAAGAAAAACCACGTCAATGTGTTTCTTCCTATCCTGGAATGGACTGACGAGGATGTTAAAAATTTCATAACTCACTACGGCATCAAGTGCCATCCGCTATACTACGACGAAGATGGCAGGTTTTGCGTAAACAGACGACTCGGATGTATGGGGTGCCCACTCGCATCCGATAACGGACTTTCAGCGTTCAAGCAATACCCAAAACTTGTAAAGCAATGGATACGTAACGGACAGATATGGTGGGATAAGGATAGAGAGAAAAAGCTTGCCAGCAAACGCAAGTTTGCTGACGTTTACGAACTTTTCACGCACAATGTCTTCTTTTATAGTTATCAAGATTTTGCAAGGGCCCGTGATGGAATGTTCGGGCGGCTGAACAGCAAAGAGAGACTGGAAGACTATTTCGGAATTGAATTATGAGCCCCAAAGAGTTTTTCGACAAGGTATCCCGGATGTGCGAGGCGCTGGCCGGAGCTCTTTCGGAGCGGACGACAGGTCGGGTTGCATCATAAAAACCAAAAATCGAGGAATATGAAAATACTTTAAAAAGAGAGAGAAATGCAAAAGATAATGTTCGATGACCGATATTGTCTGACGGATGGGACAATAAAGCAACGCAAGAAGGAGACGAGGCGTAACGAGCTTACCGATAAAGAGCAGGCGGTAATACAAGAATTATGCGCATCCGGGGAAAGGAGACCTTACATAATAAGGGGTTGCATTGTTATACGTGATGGCTATGGTAAAGAAGTGTTTCGCAAGCCTACTCGGTATAGCATTGGCGAGATAGTCGCCGTGGCGCAAAACTACAATGACGCTGGAATCAATTCGTATTACATTGTCTCATACAGAGAAGACGGGACCCCAGTTCCGGCTATTCAGTCGCCGGGCTGGACAAACAAGATGTTCGTTCGTGCCGACCTTATGCCGCACCAAATCCGAATCACTGGCATACGGATCGAGAGGTTGCAGGAGATAAGCGATGAGGATTGCATGAAGGAGGGGATTCGGTATATTCCCGAAATCGGCAAGTTCTATTTCGAGGATGTGCTCCGGGAAGCAGGGTTCTATTTCGACAATCCCCGTGAAGCCTTCGCTGCGCTTATCGACAAAGTATCAGGCCGGGGAACGTGGGATCGAAACCCCTACGTTGTAGTCTATCAATTCGAATTGATGAAATAGCGAGATTCTCGCAAAACCTCGAAATAATTATGAAAACAATCGAAGAAAGAGCGAAGAAGTACGCGAGTAGGGCATGGTCTGCCTTGAATGAGGAGTTCAACGAAGATCACACGATCTTTGAAAATATAGTTAGCGATGCGTTTGTAGCCGGTGCCAAGTCGGAGCGAGAAGAACTGACCCGCTGGCACGATCCGAAGGTGGATTTGCCGGAAACGGACGTCGAGGTGCTGGTCATGGTGCACACGGACGGGCACACCTACGACGTGATGCGGTACGACCAGCACGGATGGTGGCAGAAGGCCCCGGGCGGCGGATGGTGCGCGGCTAAACACACACCGATCGGGTGGAGGCATATTCACGAACTATAACAGCGTACGATATGAAAACGTGCGACGAATGCGCAAACTATGAATGCGACAACTTCGTGGGTATGGGATGGTGCAGTCTTGACAACGTCATGGTGCTGAACGACGATCCCTCCTGCGAAAGATTCGAACTGCCGGATGACGGCGAACGGGGACAATCGGTAAAAAGTAAGGATATGACAAAGGCAAATGTAAAGTTCGTATGCGGCCTTGTATTCAGCCTCACAATGATGTGCCTGGCTGGAAAGTATTTTCAGGAAGGCAAATATGGTTGGTTCGTGTTTGATGTGCTTACAATTATTCCGTGGGCATATCTCATGATCTCCGGATATAAAGATTTACCCGAAAAATAGGAGGATAAATAAAAAAGAGGCAACCCCGAAGGATCACCCCTGCCCAAAACAAAGATAGTGATTTATTTCGGGTTTGCAACATGACGAAGCGAGAACTTATCGACAACATCGCAAGGGACGGACTGGTCGAGCGGTTGGTGGCGAACGTCTGCCACCGCCGCCATCGCTCCCTCCCGGACCTCGTGCAGATGGTCTACGAGGTCCTGCTCAACTACGACGAAGAGAAGTTGATGCGCATCCACAGACAAGGTGCGCTCAACTTCTTCATTGTACGGATTATCGAAAATCTATATTTCTCCCGGACGAGCCCCTATTATCGGCAGATTCGGAGATTCGCCCAGCATAGCGACATCTTGAAAGATGAGTGACGATCGCCACATTCGGCTGCGGCTCCTCGATGAGGAGTACACGGACAGCAAGGGAGTGTTCGACGAGGACGACGCCCGCGTACGCCGTTGCAAGGCGGCGCTCCGAAGGTTGTCAGACTCCGACCGCCGTCTCTTCATCCTGTACGCCGACACGGGAAGCGTCCGCAAGCTGTCGCAGATGCTCGGGGTCAGCAAGTCCACGGTGCAGAACCGAGTATCCGAAATTCGTCGTGAACTTAAAAAGTACATGAAATGAGAGCATATTTCGATCTTCTACTCCTGGCCATCGTGGTCGTCTACATCGTCGACGTCAGCGGCGTAAAGGAAAGCATCAAGGGCGCATTATCCCGATGGCTCGGTGCCAAGGTATCCAGGATTCGCCCTTTCGACTGCTCGCTATGCATGACATGGTGGGCGGGCATCATCTACATCATAGCCGTCGGGGAATTCTCGCTGCCCACTCTCGCGTGGGTGGCGTTTCTGTCTGCCATGTCGACCCGCATCCATCGGGCCATTCAGTTCCTGCAGGATGCGGCCGACGCATTCTTTGATTTTCTCACCTCCAAAATAAACGGTCATGGCAACGAATAAGAATCTGCGAGACATATCGAAGCTGCCGCCGGAGGAGCATCGCAGGCTTTCCAGCAAGGGCGGCAAGGCGTCACAGAAGGCGTTGCGCGAGTTGAAGACCATGCGCGAGTATGCCCGGGAGCTCGCAGCCATGAAGACGACGATCGTCAACCAGGACGGCACCGAGCAGGAGGTTCCCTACCTGGCGGCGGTCGTGGCCTCGCAGTACAAGCAGGCCATCGACAAGTCAGACACCCGGGCAGCGGAGTTCATCGCGACGCTCCTCGACGAGTTGAAGCAGGCGCAAGTCATTGCCCCGAGCTTCGTGATTCAGGTCGGGGATGCCAAGCTGGCCGAGGAGCTGGCGAAGGCTGTAAAGGACAAATGACATGATCACGGAATCGACATTCTCCCGCAATTTCCGCGAGAAGCTGCTCCCGGCGTGGAACCTGCACCCCCGCTACCTGGATTCGTGCGGAGGCGCCCGATCGGGGAAGACATACTCGATTCTGCAGATGCTCGTATTGAAGGCCCTGGCCGAGGCTGCCGACGGAAGCCCGGCGAAGATCACATCTGTGGTGTCGGAGACTCTTCCCCACCTGAAGCGAGGCGCCATCCGTGACTTCAAGAGCATCATGCAGAGCTGGGAGATATGGAATGATCGCCAGTGGAACCGCACCGACAACATATTCACCTTCCCCAACGGCGGCATGATAGAGTTCTTCTCGGCGGACAGCCCCGGCAAGGTCCACGGCCCGGCCCGCGACCGTCTTTTCATCAACGAGGCGCAGAACGTCGACTACGAAACTGCCCGCCAGCTCTTCATCCGAACCCGCGACCGCATTGTGATCGACTACAACCCCGTGCGGGAGTTCTGGGTGCACGAATACATCCAGGGACGGCCCGAGTGCGTGTCGATACATTCGACGTACAAGGACAACGATTTTCTGACTCCCGAGCAGGTGGCCGAGATCGAGAGCAACAAGGGATCGGGCAACTGGTGGCGGGTGTACGGCGAGGGACAGATCGGGCAGGCCGAAGGCGTGATCTTCGACTTCACGCAGATCGAAGCCATGCCCGAGTCGTCGGATATGGTCGAGACATACGGCATCGACTTCGGATTCACCAACGACCCGACGGTGATTGTCCACGTCAAGGTCCACACCGGACGAAAGGAGATCTACGTCGACCAGCTCGAATACCGAACCGGAATGCTCAACCGGGACATCATCCGAACGCTCGATGCCTACAAGGTGCCGAAGCGGGCGATCCCGATCTTCGCGGATGCCGCAGAGCCCAAGAGCATCGCCGAGATTGCGCAGGCCGGATTCAACTGCAAGGCGAGCTACAAGGCGACACGCAAGGCCGAGCAGATCGCCTTCATGCAGCAGTATAAAATATTCATCACGAAGCGGAGCGTCGAGGGCATCAAGGAGGCCCGCAACTATTGCTGGGCGAAAGACAAGGACGGCCGCCCGCTGAACGAGCCGCAGGCATTCGCCGACCACTTCATGGATGCGATGAGATACGCAGCCTATTCACCCTTTGCCGACTTCCGCAAGTCGGGACATTACAAGATCATCAACAGATAGCAGAATATGATAACCAACTACAACAGCCTCACGGTAGGCAGGTATGAGGCCCTGCTTCGAGCGCGGGCCGACCATGAAGGCGACACGAACGAATTGAACCTTCACGTGCTGTCGATTCTCTCGGACATGACCGTCGATGAGCTCCTCGATCTGAAGGTCCCGGAGTTCCGGGCCATGATGGACCGGGCGGGATTTCTTTGCACGGCTCCACGGCCGTCGGAGGTCGCCAAGCAGTACCGGTTCGGGGATCTGACCCTCGTGCCCGTGACCGACATCCGGAAGATGACGGCGGCTCAATACATCGACTTTCAGAATTTCTCAAACGCCGGTGAGGGCCGACAGGCGGAACTGCTCTCCTGCTTCCTCGTGCCGAAAGGCATGAAGTATAACGACGGCTACGACATCCTCGAAGTGCAGCAGGCGATCCGGGATTTCATGCCCGTGACGGCTGCTTTGGGGTTGCTCGCTTTTTTTTTGAAAAGATTGCATCGGTCAACAATCAATACCCTGCGCTCTTCGGTAAAGAAGATGCCGAAGAACCCGCAGACGGAGGAGACGATCAAGGCGACGAACCGGTTGATCCGTTCTCTGCAAAATGGGGATGGATTGCCAATGTCGATGCCGTTTCTGAATTGACGCGCACGCCATGGGCCGAAGTATGGGGAATGCCGGTCATTGAATTTCTCAATATGCTGGCATATCGCCGGGACAAGATCGAACAGAGGAAGAAAGAGCATCAGGAATGGATTCGAACACATTGATCAGTTTCTCGAACCTGGCCGCCGTGTTGGTACAATACGGCGCGGCCGTATGCGAGGCATACCGAAAGGAGTTGCAAGACCGAGGCAAGAACGCTTCGGGACTCCTGTCGCAGAGCGTCCGGTTTAAGGTCAACCGGGACGGCACCACATACGCCGTGGATCTGTCGCTGCAGGACTATTGGAAGTATGTCGAAGACGGACGACCGCCGGGTCGCCTCCCGCCGCTGGACAAGATCCTGGAATGGATCCGAGTGAAGCCGGTGGTCCCCCGGCCGATGGACAACGGCGAGTTGCCGACGGAGGAGCTGCTCGCCTCCATGATCGGACGGAAGATTGCCCGGGATGGCATCGAGCCTACGCCCGCACTCGACACGGCTGTGGGGCTGACCTATGACCAGTTCATCGACGATATAGGACGGGCGATCACCGCCGATCTGTCCGATGCTGTGGATGGAGCACTCGACAGCCTCGTGACGCGATGAGCGCGGACGAAATCCGCGGATTGTATATTTCCCCAAAAACAGACGAGTATGGCAACACCTATATGGAAGGGATACACCGTGAGTAAGCAGACCGAAGACGATTCGCTGTCTTATATCATCAAGTGTGACGGGGTCACGATCTACACCGGAAGGGCATACAAGCGCCCGGGGGCTTCCGATATATCGTTCAACATCGGAGACGTATGCGCTCCTTTCTTGTCATCGAACGCCGAAATAGCGACGGCCGCCACGGGCTTTATGGCATCTTCCGAAATGCAAAGGACATTTGTCGTAGAGGATTTGTCCGGGACGGTGCTTGCGACCGTAGATTTCTCCAACGATTGGAGTTACAAAGGTGCCACCCCAAACTTCGCATCGGACCCGGTACAGCGTACAATTGACCCAAGGCAGCTTCTGCTCGCTTCGATGTATGAGGCATCCAAGGTGATTGCGCAGACGGAAGGATCGTCTCCTCAGACCCAGACCCTCTACAATGGAGACCCCGCATCGGGGGTGGCTTGTGTCGACATCCTTTCCGGATCGACATCCGTCACGATATCCGCGAACACGACGGGTGGATCTTCGACGATGACATACGATGTAGTGAAGCCGTGCGCCCGATACGCGCTCTACTACGTCAACGCCCTCGGGGGATGGGATTCGCTTCTGACGGCAGGCAACGACAAGCGAGTCGACAACTATACCCGGTCGACGTACAAGAAGGTTTACTCGCCCTCCGATCTGTCCGACCGCGGTACGGTGAACTACCGCAACGACATCGAGCGGACAATCTCGCTCGTTACCGACTGGCTGACTGACGAGGAGTCCGCCCGGATGTACCATCTTTTCGGGTCGACGAATGTCCTGCTGCATGACCTGGTGGATGACATCATCCGTCCCGTGACAATCACGGCCAAGTCTTGGACCGAAAAGACCTTCCGAAACAACGGGGCCAAACTCGTGAATTATCAGATCGATGTAACTATCGCGCAGGATTTCGTGAGATTATGAGACGCAAAATCAGACTATACATCGGCGATGCAGAGGCCGATCTCTCGACCGACTCGCTGGTGCAGATGAACTACAAGGCCGACGACCTGAACAACCCGGCCGTCGTCAAGAACAGCTACTCCCAGCAGGTGACGCTGCCGTCGACGCGCAACAACGATGCGATCTTCGGCATGATGTTCCGGGCCGACCGGAGGACCACATCCGGAAGCGGAGGCACGGGACCAGCATTCAGCCCGCTGGTCCGTACGCCGTTCTCGATATACAGCGAGGCCGGGGAACTGCTGGAATCCGGCTACGTGAAGCTCGACAGCGTGACCGACAAGAACGGCAGGGTATCGTATGGCGTGACGCTCTACGGCGGCCTCGGGTCGTTCTTCTACACGCTGTCGTATGACGACGAAGGCAATGAACTCACGTTGGCCGACCTCCCGCTGTTGAGCGACGACCCGGAGGACCAGATCGAGTTCACGATCAACAAGGAGACCGTGGCCGAGGCGTGGGCCGCACTCCGGGCCGGGACTGCCGGACCGTGGCAGGTCGTGAATTTCGCTCCGGCATACAACGGACTGCCGGAGGGTGATTTCAGCGCCGATGTGGGCGTCGGAAACCCTGCGAATGCCGGGGGAGTCGTATCGTATCAGGACGGTGGTAACGTATATCGCCCGATCGATAACAACGCCCTCTATGATCTGGGCGAGGAGTTCACGGAGTGGCAGACGAAGGACCTGCGCAGCTACCTGCAACGGCCCGTGTTCTCGGTGAAGGGCATGATAGCCGCCATCGGGAGATATGCCGCATCGAAGGGATTCACGCTGAATCTCGATGGCGCATTCTTCAACTCCGCGAATAAAGCCTATGAGAAGGCGTGGGTCACGCTTCCATTGCTGACGACATACGAGCGGGATGGTGAGGAGGAAGAGATCACATTATCAGGGAACGCCTTCACCGACGATGTGAACGTTGGACGATCCGGAATACCTGTAATCAGGAATCTGTCTCCTTACCTAACCACACCGGATGCGCGTGTGACGGTTACCTGTACGATCCACCCAGCTATCGCCATGACCACAGAGACGTTCAGGCAGAATAAGTTCTGGATAAACCGCGGTCTTCCGTCGAATGCTATCGGCATTGAGGGAACGGCCATATTCGTCCAATTATTATTGTACGACACATCCGGGCGGATCACTTCCGGAAGTCCGCTTCAAGTGTTCATGACGCAGCATGCGTCAGGCACATTCACTGCGCAGGAACTGGCAGACATATCTGGCATTCCTTACGAAAAGACATTCGGCGTAGCTCCTGACATACACTATGAGGAACTGCCATACTACGGTGAAGCTTATTTTGGACTGACAAAGATGTATTGGTGGCGAATGGTATCCGGCGTGAATCTCGAAGCAATCGGAACACGTGTGTCGCGCGCTGCGGTGAACGCATACGCGGCCGTCCTAAACAAGACAGCGGAGGGATACACTGTCTATCCGCTATACGAATTTCAGGCCTACGCATTGAGTTTCGACGGATCGTTAGCCCTTCGGCAGAATATCAATGCGTGGGGGGCCTTCGTTACCGATGCTGTGGCTACCTATGATGCCACGTCGGGTTACCGCAGCGACTCGAAGATCACGCAGTCGATCATGCTGTCTGACACGATGACCCCGGCTGATTTCCTGCTGTCGTATTCCAAGACTTTCGGGCTGTCGTACACCTACGACAAGGGATCGAAGACCGTGTCGCTGCTGACCCGCAATTCGCTCTACACGCCCGAGGTCGTGGATATCGAGGATCGCATCGACCGGTCGAAGGACATCAAGACCACGCCGCTGGTCTCCGAGTCGAAGTGGCTCTCCTTCGCTTCGGGCGAGGCCGAGGGGGATTTCGTCGAGTTCTACCGCAAGAAGTACGGCCGGGAGTACGGCGATCAGAAGGTGAACACGGGCTACGATTTCAATGCCGACACCAACGACGTGCTGGAAAGCGTGGAGTTCGCCGGCGGAGCCGAGGTGCTGGAGAAGTCGATCTACTACAACAACATCACCAGCCCTACGGGAGCCCTTTCGGGAAGGACCCGCATCTGCTCTACGTTCCTCAATGGGGCGGCGTCCTACAAACTCTATTTGAACGGGTCGGACAAGGACAACAGCGTGGATCTGCAAGATATCACGCCGGACGCTACGGCGACGATCACGCCGTTCAACGTCCCGCTCCCGGCCTACGACATCATCCCGAAGCTGCAATGCCATACGGACGACGGAAGCGCTACCGACGGCAAAGGCATCCTGCTCTTCTTGCGGGGCAGCATCGCGGATGACGAGGCTGCGGCAACGGCCTACGCCCGATTCATCATATCCGATGATTCAAGCGCGATGGAGAATCTCAACGGCGGCCCCTGCTGGGAGCTGTCGAACGGAATCGCCGCAAGCAATATGCCGATATTCGGGCGTCATTGGATGAACGGCAACGAGATCGAGCAGACGATGGATTTCGGCATCCCGGCCGAGATCGACATCCCCAATCTGTCGGTAGACTCCGAAGCCTCGATCTACACCCGCTACTGGCAGGAGTACATCGAGGATATGTATAACGTCGACACGCGGATCTGCTCGGCATATGTCGACTTTCGCGGCATACAGGTGAGCGACGATCTGCTACGCAAATTCTTCTTCTTCGACGGGGCTATCTGGCGGTTGAACGGCATATCGAACTACTCGCTGACAACCGTCGGAACGACGCAATGCGAGTTCGTGAAGGTGATGGATGTGAAGGCCTACACCGAAGGGCAGACGCTTCCGACGTTCACGTTGACCGTGAACGGACACGCCGACGACTTCACGGCACCCAGGGTTCCTATTGTCAGCTCCACGCTCACCTATCCAGTCGTATCAAACGGCACCCCTGTAGCTTCATCGGAGCAGAGTTGGTTGAAGCCGACATTGACAGAATCTGGCGATTTGCAGATTGCCGTTTTTCGAAATATCAGCTCCTCTGGCTCCGTGGTAAGTAAACCCAGATCGGGGTCGGTAGTGGTGAGCCTACAAGAGGACCCGTCGATGAAGATTGTGATCACCATCAACCAAGCAGGAGTAGTTAATTGACAATAAGTTACCGAATATGGCAGAAGAGATCAAACGAGTGATCGAGGTGGAGACGACGTCCAGCTCGAAGACCATCCGGGAACTCCGCGAGGAGATCGATGGACTGAAAAAGACCATCTCCGAGTTGACGGTCGGGACTAAGGAATACACCGAGGCGCAAACCCGAATGTCGCAGGCACAGGAGGAGGTCAACCAGGCGATGGAGATCACCGCCAAGGACGAGGACGCGCAGGTCAAGAGTATGCAGGAACTGCGGGCGATCATCGATGAGAATACGGGGTCGTTCGGCTCCCTCGTGGCCCGGATGCAGGAACTGAAGACAGGCATCGACACCACGAATGCCAACGTAAGGCAGTTGAAAAAGGATTATCAAAGTGGTGAAATTTCTGTCGATGCATACACACAGGGACTACAGAAAAACCTGGAAGAGCTGCAGAAGCTCCGCACGGAGCAGGGAGACGTCCGCTCCTCGCTGAACGCCTCGACGAAGGCCCTACTTGCAGCCGAGGGTTCCTATACCGAGATGTCGCAAACGCTGGGACAGCTCCGCAATGCCTATCGGCAATTGAACAAGGAGCAGCGGGAAGGAGCCTTTGGCACAGAAATGCTCAACAACATCAGGCGGATGGATAAGGAGTTGAAGGCAATCGATGCCTCGATGGGTAACTTTCAGCGCAACGTCGGCAACTATGCCAGTGCGGCCCAAGGATTTACTCCGTTGAATTTCCAGGTGCAGCAACTCGCCCGGGAATTGCCGTCGCTCACTATGTCCTTGCAGCAGTTCTTCCTGGCTATCTCGAACAACCTGCCGATGTTTGCCGACGAGATGACTCGAGCGCGTGAGGCAAACAAAGCCCTCAAATCCGAGGGTAAAGCCACTATTCCGGTATTCAAACAACTTTTGTCTTCGCTGTTTTCTTGGCAGACCGCCATTGTCGTTGGCATTACAGTGTTAACGGCATTTGGCAAGGAAATAGGCAACTTTGTAAAAGGTCTTTTCAGTATTAAATCTCCTGCAGAAGAAGCTGCAGAAGCCATAGAAAAGCTGAACAAGAATGTTGAATATCTTAACGACAAAGCAGAGAAGGCCAATACGGAGAGTTTGCTGAAATACACGGAGGCAATTCGAGAAGCAAAAGGCGACATTGAAAGTCTTTCTGCGGCTCAAAAGGCTTACCGGGAAGAGTTAATGAAAGCAGAGTATGAGAGGAGTAGAAAAACACTGGAAGACGCATACGAAGCCGAAAAGGTTGCGTACGCTGCGTATGTAAAAGACCTGAATGAAGAAACGATGAATTCTCTAAAAGAGGCGCAGGATGCAGTTAGGAAAGCACGAAAGGATTTTGCCCAATCTCAATATGAAATAGAGAAATCTAAGTCTGATGCCATCGTTGAAGCAAACAAACAAGAGCGAGAGCGCCAAAAAGAGTTAGAACACACAGCTAAAGCCGCAACCAAAGCCGCAGAAGAAGAGCGCAAGAGAGCGGAAGCCATTAGGGAGGCCAACGCAGCCTTCCGGGATGAAACGGCCCTGATGCAAGCCGAACAGGGCGCCGGCACGCAGAGCGGGGATCTCGCCCTGGCGCAGGAGCAGTTCCGGCAGGAGATGGCCGCCTTCGAAGCGATGGTCGACGAGAAGCAGATCACCGAAGAACTGGCGATGGAGCGTCGCAAACTGATGCTCGAACAATACGGACAGGAGATCACCGAAATACAGGCCCGTTATTTGAAGCAAGAAAACGACCAGCTTCTCAAAGCACTCGACGAGGAGATGGCCGCCGAGTTCGAAGCAGACAAGGATCTCGTGTCACAGGAATTGAAGAACTCCAAAGAGCGTCAGAAGATCGCCGATGCGGAGTACAAGCACAAACAGATGATTACCCGGCAGACCGGAGCGCTCCTGCAGGCGGGGGCACAGCTGGCAGGCGAGAGCACGGCGGTGGGCAAGGCAATGGCTGTGGCGGCGGCGACCATATCGACCTATCAAGCCGCGCAGGCCGCCTATCAGGCGGCATTTATGCCGGTGCCCACATACGCCAGCCCAGCATTGGGCGCCATCAACATGGCGGCGGCCATTGCCACGGGGTTGGCAAACATCAAGAGTATCCTTTCTGTCGATTCGTCCGGCGGCACCGGTTACGGGTCGTCCAGCTCCTCCGGGGCTGCGGTCAGCACTCCGACGGTCGTCACACCTCCGGCTGTGGTGCAGGAGGTTGCAACGGTCCGTTCGCTCACGGGAGCCAGCGAGGAGGAACGCCTCAATCAGATGGCCAGCGACCAGCGTGTCTACCTGGTCTATTCCGACGTCGAGCAGGCCGGGAAGCGGGTGCAGGTTCAGCAGTCGGAGACGAGTTTCTAACAGCCCGAATCACGGGTCAAGGTCGCAGGGAACTGCGGCCTTTTTTCGTGCCCTTTTGGACGGAAAACGGGCAATTGATATTTCCCGGTAGAATGGCAATTTTGAATCAAAATATCCCTTTCTACTGGGCAGAATTGAGCGACAACGAGGACGGCATGGTGTGCGTCTCTCTCGTCGACGACCCGGCCGTTGATCGCAACTTCATGGCATTCTCCGCCGAGAAGAAGATCCCCGTGTGCGCGATCTCCAACGAGGAGAAGCGACTCGTGCGCGGGGTCCTCATGCGTGCCAACTTCCCGATCTATCGCGTCGCCCCCACCGGCGAGGAGTTCTACGTCATCTTCTCGGCTCCGACGATTCGCCGCATGACCGAGCGGTTTCTCCAACAGGGCAACCAGGGAAACGTCAACACAATGCACATCCCCGGATCCGACGTCGAGGGGGTCAACCTTGTGCAGCTCTTCATCAAGGACAAATCGGCCGGCATCGACCCGGCGGGCTTCGAGGACGTGGAGGACGGAAGTCTCTTCGGCGAGTACCACGTGGCCAATGACGACGTGTGGGCGGACATCAAGGCCGGGAAGTTCAAAGGCTTCTCCATCGAGGGGATCTTCTCTGTGTCCAAGGATTCACATCAATTCAACAACCAACAAATCAACGAAATGGCAAAACTCGAAAAACTCAAAACTCGGCTGGCGAAGCTCCTGGCCGAGTTCGGCGTCGTCTCCACCGACAAGGGCGCCCTCTACTGGGATGGAGACGAGGACCTGAAGGCCGGTGACATGGTGCACAAGGAGTCCGAAAGCGGCGAGCGCAGCGCGGCTCCCGATGGCCAGTACACCACGGAGGACGGCAAGACCATCACCGTCGTGGATGGCAAGGTCTCCGAAATTGTCGACCCGAAAGCAGAGGTTGACGGCGCGGGCGAGACTTCGCCCGAAGGCGGTGCCGCACCGACGTCCCCGGAAGGCGACCCGTCGCCCGGTGACGCCGAGCTGCAGGAAATCCGCAAGGAGGTAGCAGAGATCCGCGACATGGTTGAAAAGCTCATGGGTGCGATCGAATCCACCAAATCCGACGTGAAGGCCATGAAGCAGGCTCCGGCCGCTTCGTCGGCGCACGAGGAGTTCAAGAACCTCACTCCCGGCAAGACAGGCGATTCGCGGCTCGATCACCTGGCCGCAGTCGTAGGCGCGAAAAAGTAACCAAAAACGCAGACAATATGGCAACGAACAACATCATTGCAACGTCGCTCCCCGAGTACGTGGAGCAGAATAAACTGCCGCTGATCAACAAGGTTGTATTCGGCGGCCGCACCATCGGTATGATGACCAAGCAGACCGGCATCAAGACCAAGGCAGCCATCAACTACCTGGATACCGACCCGGTATTCCAGGAGGGACAGGGCTGCGGATTCACTGCACAGGGCACCGCCACGCTTACCCAGCGCGAGATCGAGACGGGGCTGATCAAGGTGAACATGGACTTCTGTCCTGACACCCTGCTGGGCAAATACGCCGAGTACCTCGTGCGCATCGGCGCCAACAGCGAAGAGCTGCCCTTCGAGCAGTATCTCATCGAGAACATCATCAGCCACATCAACGCGAAGATGGAGAAGGCCGTATGGCAGGGTGACACCGCGTCCGGAGATAACGACCTGAAGCACTTCGACGGGTTGATCAAGATCGCCACCAACGAATCGGATGTCGTCGACGTGAGCGTGGCTTCGGGGGCGTCGGCCTATGATGCCATCAAGCAGGTCTACATGGCCATTCCCGAGGAAATCCTCGATAAGCAGGTGTACATCTTCGTGGCTCCGGCGATCTTCCGCGCCTTCACGCAGGAGATGGTAGCCAAGAACTACTATCACTATGCCGGCCCGCAGAACGAGAGCCCGCAGGAGTTCATCTTCCCCGGCACGAACGTCCGCGTAACCTCTGCGGCCGGGCTGACCGGGACCCGCTACCTCTTCGCTTCGACCCTCGACAACCTCTTCTACGGCTGCGACGTGGAAGGCGATAAGGAGGAGGTGAAACTCTGGTTCTCGGACGACGACGACGTCTTCAAGCTCAAGGTGCGGTGGAATGCCGGTACGCAGGTCGCGTTCCCCGATCGGGTTGTACTCGGCACCATGGCAGCCGATCCCGTGGAGCCGACGGCGCTGAAGGTTGCAGTCGAAGGGACCGTGACTACCGAGGCAGCCGATGCCGGAGCGTAATCGACACACAAAAACAGGATTTATTAACCGAACGGGGCGGGTATAACGCCCGCCCTGTTCATAAAGCACAAATACATGGCTTGTTCTCAAACATATAACGGAATTCCTTATGATTGCAGCTCCTCGATGGGCGGCATCCGGGAAGTATACATTGCCAACCATGACGATGTTACGGAAAAGACCGTATCTGAAGACATGATCACGGCGATCACCATGGCGGAAGGCGGCGAACCGAGTGCGAAGAAGAAATTCAAGACCTACAGTTTCCGTAAAGGCACCGCGTCGATGACCTCGACGCTCAATGTCGACGCTGCAACTGGCGTGAACTACGTATCCACGGACCTCGTGCTGCAGTTCGGGAAGATGGAAACGGCAAAACGGGTAGAGATCGCCAACCTCGCCATCGGTGAAGTAGCCGTCATCGTCAAGGATGCCAATGGGAAATATTGGTATCTGGGCTACGACGAGCCGGTAACAGCCAGCGCCGGGGAAGGCTCTACGGGTACCGCGGCGACGGATGCCAATCGTTACCAGATCACCCTGCAGGACCAGGCGCAGACTTTCCCGTACGAGGTCGACCCCGAGATCATCGCAGGCCTCATTGACTGACATCCGGAACGCACCCCTTCGGGGGTGCGATTCCTTAAAACACCGTAATCATGAAACTGACGCAGAATGAACTGGAAATCGTCGGTCGTTGGGAGAAGAACCTCCGTACTGCGATCCGGGCGAAATATCTTCGCCATGTGGGGCGGGCAGCTATTGAGACCATGGTGCCCATCTACGAACGGGCGACGGGGTATCGGGTGCGCGTGAACAGCAACTGCGGGGCCTGCGTCCTGGATTTCCTGCAACGGATAGGGAATATCTACTTCGCGGATCTCGAAGAGATGGCGGCGTCCAAAAACGCACAACCGGAGACCGAGGCGCCGAAACGCCGATCGAAAAAGAAAAAACAATGATATACGCCAAGCAGACATCCGATGCCCAGACGCTATACATCCCGCGCAACGTGTTCATGACGCAGGCCGGGGTGTTCGTCCTCTCCGTGAAGAATACGGTGGGGCTCGATCGTATGGGTATCAAGCCGGACGGCGTTGCGCTCGGCCCGCTGTACTACGAAGTGGCCGTGTCGTTCCCGGATGGCATGACGGAGGGCGAATACGAGTACGAACTCACGCAGGGAGGGTGTCTGATGGCTTCTGGCCTTATGGTTGTGGGCAACTACGACGAGCCGAGGTCGGAATTTGCCCAATCAATTCAATACAAGCAGTATGGCAGATGAAAAGAAGAAAATATCGCTGTCCTTCGCGGCCCTGAACCCGTACATCGAACAGTCTATCATCTCACCCAAGGAGGAGAAGTACCCCGGCCGGGAGTTCATCCAGTGGGGTGACCGCAACGCATACCCCGACTACCTCGAAGAACTGTGCGAGAATGTCGCATCGCTGCAAAGCATCATCGACGGGTCTGCCGACTATGTATGCGGCGAGCGGATCAACGTATCGCGTGCTTTGCAAGGTCAGTACATGAACCGAAAGAAGCAGACAGCTGACGACCTGGTCCGTGACTTGGCCGTCTCGTTCTTCACATACGGAGGGTTCGCCGTGCAGGTGATCCGCAGCCAAAGCGGAGATATTGCCGAGCTGTACGCCATGGATATGAAGAACCTGCGCTGCGACAAGGACAACGAGGTATTCTACTACTCGGAGACGTGGAATCGGCGTTTCTCCATGGTCAAGACGCTCGTGTATCCGAAGTTCATCCCGGAGGCGCGCAGCGTCCCGTCATCTGTGCTGTTTGTCAAGAACACGACCTACCACACCTACCCGCGACCCAAGTATGCCGCCTGTCTCAAAGCCTGCGAGGTCGAGAGAAGCATCGACGAGTACCACCTGAATTCCATCAACAACGGGTTCATGGGGTCGGTCATCGTGAACTTCAATAACGGATCTCCAACGGACGAAGAGCAGGAGGAGATCGAGAAGGGTATCAACGAGAAGTTCGCCGGCAAGAGCAACGCGGGGCGTATCATCATCGCCTACAACGACACGAAGGAGAACGCCACGACGATAGAGAGCATCGACGTGCCCGATTACGGCGACCGTTACGAATCCCTCGCCAAACGCTGCCGCCAGCAGATCTTCACGGCCTTCCGCGCAAACCCCAATCTGTTCGGCATCCCGACGGAGAACCTGGGATTCTCGAAGGAGGAATACGATTCGGCTTTTGAGCTATACAACCGCACGCAGATCAAGCCGGTGCAGAATCTTATCTGCAGATCCATCGGCAAGGTCTTCGGAGACCCGAACTATATGACGATCGAACCGTTTACCCTTGCACAAAATGGCTGAAATACTTCTGACATCCGAAGAGTTCGTGAAGAGTATCTCGAACATCAGCGACAACCTTGCCGGGAAGTATATGCTGCCGGCCATCCGTGAGGCGCAGGAGATCAACCTCCGGGAGATACTCGGCGACGCCCTCACGGACAGACTGAAGAAGATTGTGGAATTGGGGCAAACGAATAACCCCGAGAATGCGATATACAAGGAGTTGATAGAGGTATCGCAGTATTTCCTCGCTTATCAGACGATCGCGGGTCTGCCCTACAAGGTCGGATACAAGATCGGTAACATCGGCGTGGCGAAGACTACCGACACCAACGTGCAGGGTAGTACGCTTGCCGAGATATCGAACATCCAGAACTACTACCAGAGCAAGGCGGATTTTTATGCGACCAAAATTCAGCGTTTCGCGCTTGAACACTACACGCAGCTCCCCGAACTCACGCAGAACGACTGCTACCATATTCGAAAGAACCTTCACAGCTCCGCAACGTGCAGCATCTGGCTGGGCGGCGCGCGTGGCAAAATATACGGAAAGAAATGACGCTCGAAGAAACAATCCGCACGCTTGAAGCCGTCGCCCTGCAACAGCAGAGCGTGGCCATGGTCATCGACAACGACATCTTCAAACTCAACACCATCCCCAATGCCAAATATGCGGTGTTCGCCTACACGCAGGGCGAACATCTGACCAGCGTGAGCGGGGATTTGGCAACATATAGGCTCACCCTGTTCTATGTCGATCGCCTGCTGGCCGACAAGAGCAATCAGACGCAGATCCAAAGCACGGGAACGCAGGTGCTCCGCAATATCCTGACGATGATGTCGGAGTTGGACTTCCAGGTCGACAATATGCCGATTCAGCCCTTCACCCAGCAGTTCGTAGACGAATGTGCCGGAGTGTACTGCTCGGTGGCTATCGGAGCCGCCAATGGCTGCGAATGTATGCCGGGATTTGCCGAGGTTCTCCGCAAGTTGAATGCGGCGACCGATAAGGCCAATGATGCCGCAGACAGAGCGAACGAACTGGCGGGCAATCCGCCCAAAATCGTACTCAACGATCAAGGCTATTTCTGGGCATTCTACGACGAGGATACGAAGCGGTACGTGGTTTCGGAATATCCGGCTCGCGGAGAGAAGGGCGAGAAGGGTGACACGGGCGGCCCTGGCGCGGACGCCGCAATCACGGGCGCAACGGCTTCGGTAGGGTCAGGCGTCGGCAATCCGACGGTAGAGGTAACGCTCGGCGGCACGCCATCGAAGCGGACGTTTGCGTTTGCTTTCGACGGGCTGATCCCAACCGGGGCCGTTCTCTACAACGGGGCGCAGACCCTCACGCCCCAGCAGCAGGAGCAGGCTCGGGCAAACATCGGGGCCGTGTCGGAGGCGGTCATCGGGGACATATCGGCATTTGTTGATCAAATTAACGGGGAGGTTATCTGATATGGGGACGCTTGCAGACAAGTTGAACAAGACCTACGACACGAAGCAGCAGATCGCTGCTGCCATCGAGGAAATGTCGGGTAAGAATCCGGGCACCGTGTTCGCGGATTATCCGGACGCTATTCGGGCCATCCCCACGGGCGGCAGAGGCTGGACCGGCCATGCCGACGTCGAAGGCTTGAAGACCATCGGATGGACGGACGAGGATATTGCCTACTACCAAGAGCATGGCGTCAACTGGAACGAGGAGGACGACCAATATCACCTCGTCCCCGAAGACAACAAGGCGTTGTACGGAGTCATCAATATCAACAACATCAAAGACTACAAGGACATCATCGTCTACCTGCCGAAGATCGACACGAGCAGCGTAACCAGCATGAGTGGTATGTTCCAAAACTGC
>ERZ1664508.4-NODE-4-length-25497-cov-19.482234_pt1 | contig 25497 bp, 20 predicted proteins | sample MGYA00575339_ERZ1664508 | MGnify/ENA primary metagenome ERZ1664508 (study PRJEB40874, sample SAMEA4040765) | Gallus gallus | biome: gut; material: content | place: India | collected 2016-01-01 | study: EMG produced TPA metagenomics assembly of PRJEB14491 data set...
CTCCCCAAGTGGGGTGCGGGAACGAAAAAACAGCCCCCGAAGGGGGCGCTCCGAGGCAAACCAGCGAAGCGTTTGCCGAGGAAGGAGGAGGGGCAAGGGAGCGGGGCGAGACCTGGCGAACAGCCGGGGCGGGCTGCACAGCCGTTGGCGGCTCTGCCGCCTTACGGATGTGGCGTGCCCCTTGCGGGTGCGGAGCGGACTTTGACCCGACGATTACCCAGGGACAGGGAAAACATCCAGGACCGCCCATAGGGCGGGAGAGGTACATATGGAAACGAACGAGATCTTCGGCTATTTGCGCGTGGCACCGGAAAGCGACGGCGGACAGCCTGGCCAGGGCGGCACATCTGATCCCCAGGGCCAGAGCGGTGCTGCTGTCAACGTACAGGAACAGCCCGCGGGGGAGCGAAGCCGGGGCGCCGGGAGCACCGCGCCCACCACTTCCCAGAGAGTCCAGGGAGAACAGGGCGGCCAGGCTTCCAGCAGTCAGGTGGAACAGCAGGAGGGCGCCATGGCCGGCGGGAAACCCGCCATGAGCCCCGAGCAGCGGGCCAGAAACGCCCAGCGCCGCCGGCAGCAGGAGACCCAAGCGGCGGTGCAGCGGGCCCTCCAGGAGGAGCGGCAGCGGCAGGAGCAGAACCTGGCGGACATTTTCCGGGAAATCGGCCTGCGGGACAGCAAGGGCCAGCCCATCACAAACGTGGAGGAGCTGCGCTCCTGGAAGCAGGCGGCGGATCTGGCCAAGGTCCAAAAGGAGCTGAAGTCCGGGACACTGTCGGCGGACGGGCTTTCCGCCCTGGTCCGTGAGGCTCTGCGCCAGTCCGGGCAGATCCAGAATGGCTCCGCTCCCACGGCAGGACAGAAGCAGGACGGCGTCAGCGAGCGGCCGACGGCTGAGGCCGGTGGCCAGACTGGATCTCCGGGCGGGCAGCAGCGGAACCAGGAAAGGCAAGTAACCCAGGAGCAGGTGGACCAGGAGCTGGCGGAGATCCACCGGCTGGACCCCAGCGTGGAAACCCTGGAGGACATCATGGGTATGGATACCCGGGACGCCTTCGTGGCGGCGGTCCGCAGGGGCAACAGCTTTTTGGACGCCTTCCGTCTGGCGAACTTCGACCGGCTCCAGGAGAGCCGGCGGCAGGAGACCGCCCAGCGGGCCGCCCAGGCGGAGCGCAACCGGACCCGGAGCAAGGAGCACATGACGGCCACAGGGACCCGGGGCGAGGGCAGCGTGGCCGTGCCGGCGGAGACTTTGGAGCTCTACCGCCAGCTGATGCCCAAGGCGACAGACGCCGAGATCTCGGCGCACTACAACAAGACCCTTCATGACTTCAAATAGGAGGAAAACGCTATGTTCAAGATCTATAGCGTGGACGACGGCCGGAACGTGCCTATCGAGTACCTTCCGGCGGCAGCCATCACGCCGAAAATGGGGCTGGCGCTGACCCAGACCGGCGGCCAGCTGGCAGTGGCCAGCGGTACCACGGCCCCGAGCTACATCTGCATGTGCGAGCGGGCAGAGGCCTGCGAGGCCGGCGAGATCATCCCCGTGCTCCGTGTGGGGCGCGACATCATTTGGGAGACCACCGCTCAGGCGGCCATGACCAGCATCAACCTGGGCGACAAGGTGACACTGCACACCGACGGTCTGCAGGTTACTGCCACCACCACCAGCGGCGTAGCCGAGGTGGTGTACAAGGACGGGGATACCGCCGGCAGCATGGTGCGGGTCAGGTTCTAAGACACAGAGAGGAGTGTACAAACCATGGCAGGCATGACCTTTACCTTCGGGAGCGGCGTCAATGACAGTATTTTCGGCAAGAGCCAGGCGCCGATCCGTATGTTTCTGGAGAGCCAGGGGGAATTGTTCGAGCAGTCCAGCCCTCTGAGCAAGCTCTTCAACATGGAGTCCAGCAAGACTTGGGGCGAGAAGATGACCGGAATGACGGCCTTCGAGGGCTTCCAGCCCGTGGGCGAGAACGGCGCCTACCCCGAGGACGAGACCCAGGAAGGCTACGATAAGACCATCGTGCACGAGACCTGGAAGGATTCCTTCTCCATCAGCCGGGAGGCGGTGGACGACAGCAAGCTCGTGGACTTCAAGAAGAAGCCCCAGGGATTCATCAAGGGGTACCACAGGACGAGAGAGCTCTTTGGCGCGGCGCTGTACGCCGGCGCCATCGGCGGGAAAACCAAGGTGACCTTCCGGGGCAAGAGCTACCCGGTGACCACTGCCGACGGCAAGAAGCTCTTTGCCACGGACCACCCCAGCATTCTGGGGAAGGGGAGCCAGTCCAACGTGTTCGCCGACGCCTTCAGCGCGGACTCCTTGGGCGCGGCGGAGACCAGAATGCAGCAGTTCAAGGGCGACGCGGACAACATCCTGGATGTGAGCCCCACCACCATCCTGATCCCCAACGACTACAAGGCCAAGAAGGCCGTGTTCGAGGCCATCGGCGCGGACAAGGACCCCGCCACCGCCAACAACGCCTTCAACTACCAGTTCGGCCGGTGGAACGTCATCTGCTGGACCTATCTCAACCAGTTCCTCAGCGCCTACACGGATTTCCCCTGGGTTCTGCTGGACGAGGCCTACAACGAAGCCTACGGCGGCGCGGTGTGGTTCGACCGGGTCAACCTGGAGGTCCGCAGCGAGCTGGCCGGCAACGACGCCAACGTCTGGAAGGGCTACGCCCGGTGGTCCGCCGGCTTCAACGACTGGCGCTTTGCCTGCTGCGGCGGCATCAGCGGCGGCACCCAGCTGATCCCCACCGGCGTGGGCGGCTGATAGACAGGAGAGAGCGTCCCGCTCCCGCAAGCGGGGGCGGGACATCGCTCATTAGGAGGGCAAGCGGAAATGACGGTCAGTGAATTGTTCGCCTATGTGGACGGCGTAAAGCCAAATGCCTTTTCAGACAGTGACAAGCTGGTTTGGCTCAATGAGATCGAGGCCAGGATACAGACGGAGGTCATGCTTCGCTGGCAGGGAGAGATGGAGCAATACGCACTGCCCGAGGACAAGGACACGGAGCTGCTGCTCTCCCCGCCCCACACGGAAGTCTACCGCTACTGGCTCCAGGCCATGATCGACTTCGAGAACGGGGAGTACGACAAATACCAGAACACCAGCGGCATGTTCAACACGGCTTGGAGCGCCTTCGTGGCCTGGTTCGCGGAGAGCTACCGGCCGGCGGATGGTTACGCGGCGGAGGGGAGCGGAGAATGAAAATCACGGTATACGCCATTTCGAAGAACGAGGCGAAGTTCGCGGAACGGTGGGTGGAGTCCATGGCGGAGGCCGACCACATCTGTGTCCTGGACACCGGGAGTATGGACGGCACGGTGGAGATCCTGGCGGACCTGGGCGTCATCGTCCGGCGGGAGGAGATCGACCCCTGGCGTTTCGATGTCGCCCGCAACCGGTCCATGGAGCTGATCCCGGAGGACACAGACATCTGCGTCTGCACAGATCTGGACGAGGTGTTCCGCCCGGGGTGGCGGGCGGCTCTGGAGCGGGCCTGGCGGCCGGGAACGGAGCAGCTGCGGTACAGCTATATCTGGTCCTTCGACGAGCATGGCCGGCCGGGGACAGAGTTCATTCAGGAGAAGATCCACGCCCCAGGTGTGTTCCGCTGGGTCCACCCGGTCCACGAGGTGCTGGAGCGGACAGACGGCGCGGCGTCCTGGCCGGTGGCAGAGGTCCCCGAGATCGTGCTGGAGCACCACCCGGACCACGGCAAGAGCCGGGGCGGGTATCTCCGCCTGCTGGAGCTTTCCGTCCGGGAGCGGCCAAACGACGACCGCAACGCCCACTACCTGGGCCGGGAGTACATGTTCCACCGGCGGTGGGACGAGGCCATCGCCCAGCTCCAGCGCCACTTGACCCTGCCCACCGCCACCTGGGCGGCGGAGCGGTCCGCCTCCATGCGCTTTATCTCCCGGTGCTACCTAGCGAAGGGCGACCAGCCGGAGGCCATGCGCTGGGCGCTGCGGGCCGTTGCCGAGGCCCCGGAGCTGCGGGAGAGCTGGGTCCAGGCGGAGGAGGCGGCCTACGCCGGGGAAGATTGGCTGGCGGTGGCCTTCTTCGGTGGGAAGGCGGTGGCCGTCACCAAGAAATCCGGCTGCTACATCAACGAGGAGCGGGCCTGGGGAGCCTATCCCTGGGACGCTATGGCCTACGCCCTGTACCGGCTGGGGGATCTGGAGGGCGCGGCGGCAGCCACAGAGCGTGCCCTGGAGCTGGAGCCGGGAAATGAGCGGCTGCGGGGCAACATGAAATTCTATCGAGGGGATAGGGGGGGCAAGGGATGAGCTATCGGGGTTGGTGTGAGCCGCCCTACTTCCTGACGGCCTACGGCATCGCTGTGAAGCACGGCTTCCGGGGCACGGAGGAGGAGTGGCTGGCAAGCCTGAAGGGCGACAAGGGCGACCCGGTGATCTGGAAGGACCAGTACAACACCGAAGAGGATCTGCGGCAGGCCCACCCCACAGGGGCGCCGGGGGACTGTTACCTGGTGGGGACCCATGTGTACTGGTGGGACAAAGAGGAAAACGACTGGACGGACGGCGGGAGCTGGCAGGGGCCCACAGGTCCCAGTGGACCTGTGGGCATGACCGGCCCCACCGGTCCCGCGGGTCCCACCGGAGCTGCCAGTACCGTGCCGGGGCCGACAGGCCCCACAGGAGCCACCGGTCCCATGGGTCCCACCGGAGCGGCCAGCACCGAGCCCGGCCCCACCGGTCCCACAGGCGCCCAGGGCCCTACCGGGCCGACAGGGGCCGCCAGCACGGTGCCCGGTCCCACGGGACCTACGGGAGCGACGGGGCCCACGGGGCCCATGGGTCCCGTGGGAGCGGACAGCACAGTACCAGGTCCCACCGGCCCCCAGGGCGCGACAGGTCCCACGGGAGCGAGGGGCACTGCCGGTGAGACGGGGCCAACAGGCCCACAGGGATCGACCGGACCTACCGGTCCCACCGGTCCCACGGGGGCGCTGGGTCCCACCGGTCCCACCGGGCCGGTCGGCGCCACCGGACCTGCGGGAGAACCGGGGACGGGGCTGGAGATCATCGACCAGTACGAGAGCCAAGAGGCTCTGGAGGAGGCGGTCCCGGAGCCGGCGCTGGGGGCCAACTACTATGTGGGCGAGGTGCCGCCCTACGACGTCTACACCTACACCCTCTCTGGGTGGAAGAACGGAGGCAAGCTCCAGGGCGCGGCGGGGCCCACCGGCCCAACGGGGCCTGCCAGCACGGTACCGGGGCCAACGGGTCCCACAGGCGCCCAGGGACCCACCGGACCCGCCGGTGCGGACAGTACGGTGCCGGGTCCCACAGGGCCCGCGGGCGAAACAGGCCCCACCGGACCTACCGGACCCCAGGGGGCAACGGGGCCCACTGGGGCTGCCAGCACGGTACCGGGGCCTACAGGTCCCACGGGACCAACAGGACCCCAGGGTCCCACCGGACCTGCAGGCGCGGACAGCACGATACCAGGCCCCACCGGCCCGGAGGGCGCAACAGGACCGACGGGGCCCCAGGGGGCAACAGGGCCCCAGGGCGGGACCGGACCCACGGGGCCGACAGGTCCTGCGGGAGCGGACAGTGCGGTGCCTGGTCCCACAGGGCCCACGGGAGCTCAGGGACCGACCGGGCCGACGGGACCGGCAGGAGCTGCCAGTACCGTACAGGGGCCCACGGGTCCTACGGGTCCCGCAGGAGCTACAGGCCCCACCGGACCGGCGGGCGCCGCTTACGAGCCCAACCGCCTGACCGTCACCCTCTCCGCCTCGGGGTGGTCTGGGAATGCCCAAACCATCACCGTGCAGGGCGTGATAGCTGATCAAAGCGCCCAGGACATTGACATCTCCTGCGCGGACAAGGCCAGCGCCGACGCATGGGCGGCAGGGGGCGTGTGGTGCAGTAATCCCACCCAGGCCAACAAGCTGACGTTTACCTGTACCACGCCCCCGACGGCCAACATCAACCTCAATATCCGTCTGTGGGAGGTGGGGTAGGTGATCTTTATTGACCCGAAGCTGTGGGCGGTAAAAAGAGTTCACATCTACGGTGTGGAATGGGACTGGGACACAGGAAACTCCACATCTGGTATAAGGACTGATGATGCTGCCTTATTTGCAGATCCGAATCCGGCAGTGAACAATGGTTCTGGTTCCTCTCCCTTTGACAACCTCTATCCGTGGAGCGGCATGGTGAAGGAGACCCGCACAGGAGGTGTGATGGTCAAGGAACCCAAGTATTGGTTCAAGTGGACCAAGACGGGAAAGAAGCTGAAACTCCAGATTGCGGACGGCCCTGTTGAGGGGTTCCATGTGGACCCGGTAAACATGGACCGTGGGGATGGTCTGGGTGAACTGGACTTCTCCTACATCGGCCGGTATCACTGCGCCTCTGGCACCTACAAGTCGGAGACCAACAAGGCCCAGCAGGTGAACATTACCCGAAGTGGAGCTCGGTCGAGTATCCACAATCTTGGCGCGAACATCTGGCAGATGGACTTTGCCCAGATGTGGTATGTAGGAATGCTGTTCCTGGTGGAGTTTGCGGATTGGAATGGTCAGACTGCAATCGGTTATGGCTGTTCTTCTGGCAACTCCAAACAGAACAATGGCCGGACGGACTCCATGCAGTACCACACGGGTACTACGGCGGCTAATCGGACGACCTACGGCTTTACCCAGTACCGGAATATCGAGGGCTGGTGGGATAATGTCTACGACTGGATGGACGGCTGTTATTACAACAGCAATGGCCTGAACGTCATCAAGAACCCTGCCCAGTTCAGCGATAGTGCCAATGGTGTTCTGGTGGGCAAGCCGGTTGCCGGTTATCCGTCTGACTTTACCATTCCTACGCAAGATGGTTTGGAGTGGGCTCTGTTCCCGAGTGCTGCTAATGGCAGTCAGACTACGTATGTCCCGGATGGCTGGGTTTATAACGGCAGTAACCCGTGCCTGCGCCATGGCGGTAACTATGGCCAGTACTTGAATCTCGGGCCTTTCTGCGTGTACTGCAACGGCTCGTCGTACCAGTACTCCATCATCGGCTGTCGCCTCCAGGAACGCCCGCCGAAGTAACATCATCAGTCTTTAAGGAGGCCACCATGAACACCATCATCGGCTCTACAACCAGCGAAACCAACATGATAAAAGCCATCCAGCGGGCCGTGAGAGCGGCAGAGGACGGCATGATCGGCGGGGAGACCATGGCCGCCGTGGCCGCCAAGCTGGGGGCGGACTGCTTCCCGCTCACTCTGCGGATCTATGGGCAGCCCACGATCATCGCTAGGGATATTGTGGTCTGCAATCCTGTGGCCGGGCTGAAGGGCTACAGCAACAGCCTGTCCGGGTCCTTCAGCTACCGCAAGCAGCCGTGTTCCATCCTGGTGAGCTGGGGAAAGGCGGTGTGCGAGAGCGCCTGCCACGCCTGGCTGGGCCAGCCTGAGACCGTGCTGTACCGCCTTTACTCCGGGGAGTTCGGTATCCAGAGGTGCATGTCCTCCAAGGAGCTCCCGGACGGCGTGAAGTGGGCAGTGGGCGGCATGGGCCTCCTGGATCTCTACGACCCGCAGGAGGAGGGCTTCTCGGGACAGTACGCCGACGTGCTGCGGCGCACCAACCACACGGCCCTGGGGGTCAAGGGCGGCATGGTCTACCTGATCTACTGCGCCGGCATGACCGGCAGGGAGGTGGACGAGCACTGCCGGAAGCTGGGGCTGGAGCTGGCGGTCATGCTGGACGGCGGTCACGTGGCAGCCATCAACGGGGCAGAGAGCTTCGCTAAGATCAACACCGGCCAGATCCAATATTACATGATCCAGGGGGTATAAGCGTATGCAAGTAACGATCCGGGCGGAGGACGTGATCCTGATAGGATCACTTCTGGCGGCTCTGGGCGGGATCGGCGGGCTGGTCCTGTGGTGCGTCCGCTTCGTGGACCGGCAGAAGCGGCAGGACCGTGAGCTGGCGGCGATCCGTAAGGAACAGACCTTGATCTGCTACGGGGTGAAGGCGTGTCTCCAGGGGCTGCGGGAGCAGGGCTGCAACGGCCCGGTATCCGAAGCCCTCAACAAGCTGGACAAGCACCTCAACCAGGCCGCCCACGAGGAGGAGACGCTGTAAGCGGCCGCTCAAAAAGTAATGACAATTTTCATGACAAAGGAGAAGCTGCTATGGATCAGTACATCGGCACGAAAATCATTGAGGCGGCCCCCGCTGTCAGGAAGGGCGGGAAAGTCTACGACCTGACATGGCCTATTCCCCGGAGCATGGAGCCGGAGGAACCAGGCTACCGTGTCCGCTACCAGGACGGCTACGAGAGCTGGAGCCCCAAGGATGTGTTCGAGGAAGCCTACCGCCGCACCGACGCCATGACGTTTGGAATGGCTATCGAGGTGGCCAGGAAGGGCAGGAAGATCGCCCGGAAGGGCTGGAACGGCAAGGGACAGTATGTGGAGCTTGCGACCGGGATCAGCTATGTGAACCCGACAGGCGAGATCATCAACGCAAGCCATGAGGTCATCGGCAACAGGGCCTTCGCCTTTGTTGGGACTTCCGGTGTGCAGATGGGGTGGCTCGCCTCCCAGGCAGATATGTTGGCAGAGGATTGGGTCATCATCGGATAGGAGGTTACATACGATGGACATTTCTTCTCTTGGGATCACGGGAGTGGCGGCGATCACCGTCATCTGCCTGCTGATCGGACAGGCCGTGAAGGCCACGCGGCTGGACAACAAGTGGATACCGATTATCTGCGGCGTGTGCGGGATGGCGCTGGGGATCGCCGCCATGTACATCATGCCGGAGTTCCCGGCCAAAGACTACATCACCGCGGCGGCGGTGGGGATCGTCAGCGGCCTGGCGGCCACCGGCATCAATCAGGCGGCCAAGCAGATAGGGGGCAAATGATGGGTACCGTGGTGACATACAGCCGCAAGGCCCACGGGGAGCAGAGCCTGTCCGAGAACTTCCGCGTCCGGGAGTTCGCCTGCAAGGACGGCTCCGACAAGATCCTCGTTGACACGGATCTGGTGGCCCTGCTTCAGAAGATCCGGGACCACTTTGGGGCGGCGGTGAGCATCAACTCCGCCTACCGGACCCCGGCCCACAACAAGGCAGTGGGCGGCGCTACCGGCAGCCAGCACGTCAAAGGCACGGCGGCAGACATCGTGGTGGCGGGAGCGGCGCCCCTGGAGGTGGCGCAGTACGCCGAATACCTGATGCCGGAGAGCGGCGGTATCGGGGTCTATCAGTCCTTTACCCATGTGGATGTACGCTCCAAACGCTCCCGCTGGGACAACCGCAGCGGCAGGGAGGTGGTTGTCAGCGGCTGGCCGGGCTACGTTCCGCCAGCCGCGCCGGCAGACAGGAGATACAACACCGTGGACGAGTGCCCGGACTGGGCCCGGGAGACGGTACAGAAGCTCCTCGACAAGAAGTACCTGGACGGCGACGGCCAGAGCCTGGATCTGAGCCACGACATGGTGCGCCTGCTGGTCATCCAGGACCGGGCAGGGTGCTACAGGGAATAAACGGCAGAGGCCGCCGCGATGCGGCGGCCTCTGCGCCTATAAGGAGGTGACGGAGGTTGCCCAAGGATTTTCTCGCGCTGGACACCAACTTTCCCCAATTCACCGGGACGGAGACAACGGACCAGAAGGTGAACCAGCTGTACAACTACACCTACATGCTGCTGGAGAACCTGCGCTACTGCCTTCGCAACCTCGACAGCAGGAACTTCAACGAGGCGGGGCTGCGGGAGATCACGGACCCCATTTACGCCAGGATCTCAGACGCGGAGGGAAATCTCACCGAGCTGGCCATTGAGGCCACGGGCCTGGCCCTGCGGGTGTCCAACGCGGAGGGGGAAATCACCAGCCTGACCATCACGGCCGAGGGGCTCCAGAGCCAGGTGAGCAACATCGACGGGGATGTTTCCAGCCTCCAGCAGACTGCCAACAGTCTGACCAGCCGGATCTCCAGCGCGGAGGGAAATATCTCCACCTTGCAGCAGACCGCCAGCTCACTGACCAGCCGGATTAGCTCGGCGGAGGGGAACATCTCCGTTTTGCAGCAGACGGACGCCACCTTCTCCACCAGGATATCCAACGCCGAGGGGGACATCAGTGCCCTGACCCAGACGGTGAACAGCTTCTCCCTGTCGGTCTCCAACGGGTCCACCAGCTCTACCCTCTATCTGGACGCCGGGCGGACGGAGCTGAGCTCCGTGGTGATTCGCTTCACCGGCGTGGTGGTATTCTCCGACCTGGACGGCAGCAGCGGGACCATCATCGACGGCGGGGCCATCGACACGGACACTTTGTACCTGGACAGCCTGTACGGAAACACGATCTACTTATATGACCGATCAGGAGACATTGGGGCAGAAATCCAGATGACAGGGGCGGCCAGCGCGGAAAGCGGCGCCTTTGATCTGACCAGCGGCGCGCTCCGCTTCAGCGCGTTCGAAGGCGACGTGTTTATTCAGTCCTATAACGGCTATGTGACCCTGGATGGATGGAGCGGCGTCTCCTGCCACGGGGATTTCCTGCCGGGCGCGGATGACCGGTATAACCTGGGAGACGGCGGGCTGGTGTGGGCCGACATCTATGCCGCCAGCGGGACAATCAACACCTCAGACCGGGAGAAAAAAGAGGCCATCGTCTATGGCCTGTACAAGCTGGACGGGCTGCTGGACAAGCTGGAGCCATGTACCTTCCGGTTCAGGGACGGCGCCAGCGGGCGGAGCCACGCCGGGTTTATTGCCCAGGACGTGGAGGCGGCTCTGGAGGAGCTGGGGCTCACCACGGCGGATTTCGCCGGGCTGGTGAAGAGCCCCCGGGAGGACGGCGGGTACGACTATTTTTTGCGGTATAACGAATTTATCCCAATCAACACCTGGGAGATCCAGAAGCTGAAGGCCAGGGTGGCCGAACTGGAAGCCAGACTGGGGAGCCAAACAGAAGCGTAGCGGAGGAAACGCCATGAAAAAGAAGCTCATTGAAATTGTAAACGCCTACGGGGCGGCGGAGGCCCTGAGCCGGGAGAAATGCGCCTATGGCCTGGCCCTGGCTCTGGTGCGGCTGAAGAAGGCCATCCGGGAGGAGGCGGCCTTCTACCTGGAGCAGGAGCGGGCCCTGGCGCGGAAATACGGGCAGACCGATGACAAGGGGCATCTGGTCATGACCAGGCCCGGCGCCTTTGCCTTCCGGGACCCGGGTGAGCGGGAGAACTACGACCGGGAGCGGCGGGAGCTGGGGGAGACGGAGACGGAGGTGGACATTTCCCCCGTCAAGGCACAGCCGCCGGCGGAGATCGCCCCGGCGGCGCTGGAGGCCCTGGAGGGGTTCATCCTGTTTGAGGAGTGAGATGATTCTTTATGTGGGGCCTACCCGGCCCCACGCCCCGGGGATTTCGGGGGCTACGCGCCCCCGGACCCTGCGGTCACTTTTTGTGCGGACAAAAAGTGACCAAAAAACCGCACGGAGGGAGAAACCCTTTCGATGGGGTTTCTCCCCCGTGACCCCCTCTTCCGCGACGACCAAAGAGGGGGCTGCCCCCTCTTTGGATTCTCCCCCAGGGGGTGCATAAACGGGAGAAAGGAGTTTACTCATATGAAATTACCAAGTATGCGCTATGCCGGGAGCCAGGGGCGGAGCTATCAGGTCCGCTTCGGCGGCTATAACCACACCCTGGCGGCAGGGGAGGGGGAGCTGTGGGACATGGGCAACCTGACAAGCGACTTCGCGCCCCTCCTTGCCTCCCGGCCCCGGCGGCGGAAGGTCAGGACCCTGGAAAGCCCCGGCGGGATCGGGAGCCTGAACGGCCTCTTTTGGGTGGACGGCACCGGCTTCTACTACGAGGGCACCAAAAAAGGGGACGTCACCGCCGGGCGGAAGATCTTCGCCGGGATGGGGAGCCGTATCATCATTTTCCCGGACAAGGCGCTGTACAACACCGCCACGGACAGCTTCGAGGCTCTGGAGGCCAGCTGCACGGCGGCGGCCGGGACGGCCAAGTTTGACAACGGCACCCTCTTCGAGGAGGAGGCGGAGTGCAACACCCTGACCTGCGCCGGGATCGACTTCAACGACTATTTCTCGGTGGGGGACGCCGTGGAGATCTCCGGCTGCACCAAGCACACGGAGAACAACAAAACCCCCGTGATACGGGAGATCAGCGAGGACGGCCACAGCCTCCGTTTCTATGAATACGTGTTCGTGCTGGACGGGACGGACGAGGCCCCGGAGGGATATTTTGAGCCGGAGGCCGTGACCATCGCCCGGAAGGTGCCCGACCTGGACTACATCTGTGTCAACGAGAACCGGCTGTGGGGCTGTAAGGGGGATACCATTTACAGCTCAAAACTGGGGGACCCCAAGAATTTCAACGTGTTCGACGGGGTGGGGACGGACAGCTGGAGCGTGGACAGCGGCAGCGCCGGAGAGTTTACCGGGTGCTGCGCCTACCTGGGATACCCCTGCTTCTTCAAGGAGGACAAGATCTTCAAGGTCTACGGCTCCCTCCCCACAAACTTTGAGCTGATGGGCAGCGCCACCATGGGCGTAGCCGCCGGGTGCGGCGGGAGCCTGGCAGTGGCGGGGGAGGTGCTGTTCTACATCGCCAGGAGCGGTCCCACCGCCTACTCCGGGGGCATCCCCTCCAGCATTGCCGCCCCCTTCGGCGGGGAGAAGTTCTCCGGCGCAGTGGCCGGCAGCGACGGGCTGAAATACTACGTGTCCATGGAGGACCAGGCGGGGCAGCGGCACCTCTTCGTCTACGACACCCGCCAAGGGATGTGGCACCGGGAGGACGGGAGCAACGCCATGGGGTTTGCCTTTGAGGGCGGATTGCACATGCTCCTGACCAACGGGGAAGTCTGGCGGCTGGACGGACAGGGGGAGGGGACCGAGGAGGGCCCCGTGAGCTGGTACGCCGAGTTCGGGGATTTCACCGAGGGGAGCCCCAACGCCAAGGGATACGGGAAGCTCCAGATCCGCCTGGAGGTGGAGGAGGGTGCCTCCGCCAAGGCGGAGGTCCGCTACGACAGCCGGGGAGACTGGGAGACCGCGGGGGAGATCGGCCCCGGGGCGAAGCGGACGTGCCTGCTGCCGGTGGTCCCCCGGCGGGCGGACCACTACCGGGTGCGGCTCAGCGGCACCGGTGGGTGCGTGGTCTACGGCATGGCCAGAAGCTACTACAGCGGCAGCGAACACAGGACCTTTTAAGAGAGGAGAGAGACCATGACCTACGAGGAATTGTTGGACCAGATCCAGGGAAAGGGGCAGTCCTGGAGCCAGTGGGACCTTGAGACGGCCCGGAAGAATCCGGCCTTCGGCGCGTCCATGCTGACCTATAAGCAGGACTGGGCGGAGGCCACAGACCAGGCGGGAAGGACTGCCGCCAACCAGGCGGCGGAGGCCCTGCGCCGCCAGTACGGCAGCTACCTGGGCGGCCCGGACGGCAGCAAGTATTATGGTCTGGGCGGGCCCGGAAGCTATCAGAGCAGCTACCAAGACAGGATCAGTGAGATTCTGGACGAAATGGACAATTATCGGGACTTCGACTATGGCCCGGCCCCCACCTACAACAACCGGTACCAGGAGACACTGGACGAGTTGCTGGGAAAGGTGGAGAACTACGGACCTTTCTCCTGGAGCAAGGAGGAGGACCCGGCCTACAGCGCCTACGCCAAGCAGTACCGTCGGGAGGGGCAGCGGGCCACGGCGGACGCCATGGCCCAGGCCGCCGCCCTCACCGGCGGGCAGGTCTCCACCGCGGCGGCCACCGCCGCCAGTCAAGCTGGGGACTACTACGCCGGGCAGCTGGCGGACGTGATCCCCCAGCTCTACGAGAACGCCTACCAGCGGTACCTCAGCGACTACTCCCTGCTGGCGGACCAGCTGGGGCAGGTCCAGCAGGCGGAGCAGCTGGACTACGCCAAATATCTGGACGAGCTTGGGCAGTACAACGCGGACCGCAACCTCAGCTATGACCAGTGGCTCCAGGGGTACAACATGCTCTCCGGCAATCTCTCCGCCTTCCAGGGCCAGGACCAGACGGAGTACGGGCGGCTGTTGGACCAGATGGAGTACAACATGCAGCAGGACGCCTTGGACCGGGAGCTGGCGGCAGAGCAGCAGAATCTATATCAGGCACAGGTGGACGCCATCCTCTCGGCGGGTGGTACGCCCTCCGACGCCTTGGTGGGCCCCAGCGGGTACTCCGACGAGTATGTCAACGCCCTGCGGGCCTACTACGCCGCCCAGGCAGCCCCCAGCGGCGGGGGAGGCGGAAGCCGATCCGGCGGAAGCAGCAGTGGAAGCGGAAAAAGTACGATGTCTCTGACAACGGCCAAGCAGGCCGCAGCGGCAGGGGTTTTTTCAGACGATGTGCTGAAGGTGCTCCGGGAAAACGGGTATTCCGACGAGATGCTGTCGGCTATCTACGGATACCGGACCACGTCGTCCTCGTCCGGGTTATCGCCAGAGGCCAGGGCAATTCTCAACAGCTACCGGCATATCAACCCGGGCACAACCTCCAATGTCCCGGAGATCTTCGCGGGCCGGATTGAAAACGCTCTGAACGAGGGGACTATCACGGAGCAGGACGCGGATTACCTGCTGTCTGTACTGGGGTACTGAAAGGAGAGAAACCATGGCGACGATACAGGAACGTCTCCGAAGACTTCGTACGGGGGAGACGCCGGGAACGGCGGCCTCCCCCAGCGGCGGCCCGGAGAATAAAACAGGAGAGCGGAGAGCAGAGCAGTCCGGGGGACTGACCGTTACAGAGCGTTTGGCCAAGATGCGGCAGGACGGCGAGGAGATCTCCCGGCAGCGCGAGGCGAAGGAACAGCAGATCCAGCAGGCCCGGGTGGACCTGTTGGATCAGGCGCTGGAGCGGCAGAGATGGAAGGAAATTGGGGAAAATGGCTTCCCTGTGGCGGAAGGCATTGATTTTAGCGCGAGAAAAAAGGTGTTTGCCCAAGCGGTGGAACGCGAGAGGGAGGAGCAGAACAGCTGGGGCAATATGCTGGGCCGCGCTCTGGCAAGCGGCGACAGCACGCTGCCCACCAGCAACGCCACTACCGTTATTCAGGACATCCGCAGCAGCCCGGCCCAGGTGCGGTATGAGAAACTGCTGGAGGAGGAAATGGAACGGGAGAAGCAGCGGAAGCAGGAAGCAACGGCCCAGTGGGCACAGGAGAACCCTGTGGCCGCCTCCGCCGCTTCGGTAGGAGGCTCGCTCCTATCCCTGGCGGATGTTCTCCAGCAACTGGTGGAGATGAACGCAGTGGGAGAAACATTGCCCAGGGAGAATTTGACGCCTAGAGAGTACAGTGAGACACTTCGAGGCGGTGTTATGGAGGACATGAGCGGGGTCGGTCAGTTCCTCTACGGCACCGCTATGAGCGGCATAGACAGCGTATTGGCGAGTGCCCTAGGCGGAGGTGTGCCGGGCGTGGGAGGCGGCATCTTAGCGGCGGGTGCCGCATCTTCTGCAGTGAACGACATCAAAGAGCGGGGCGGAACAGACAGCCAGGCGCTCATCGGCGGTATCGCCTCCGGGGTATTTGAGAGTTTGTTTGAATCGGTATCTATCGGACAGCTGGACGCGCTGAAGGAGCTTCCGGTGGACAGCGCGAAAACGCTGCTAAAGAACATCACAAAGAGCGTGGTCACAAATGCCAGCGAAGAGGGGGCCACTGAGATCGCCAATGTCCTCTTCGACAGACTGTATATGCGGGAGTTGTCCCGCTATTCTCAGGAAATCCGATCCAGAATGGCTCAAGGGGCCAGCGAGGAGGAGGCCCGCAGCGCCGCGCTTCGGTCTGTTTTGAGCCAAATCGGTGAAAGCGCCCTGAGCGGCGCGCTGATGGGCGCGGGGTTTGGCGCTGCAGGTTCGGCAGTAGGCGCATACCGCAACAGAAGCACCGTCAGAAGAGCGCAGGAGGCCCTACAAGCCGCCCAGGGGGACGGGGTACCCGTGACCCAGGGAACGGTCCAGGAGGCTGCCGGAGAGCAGCAAAACGCCGCCTCCCCTGGGGAGGCGGCAAACGGGAACGCGGGAGCTGCATCTGACGGGCGGGCCTCCCCTTCGGGAACTTTCGACACCGTAGCAGCTCCCGCGTTCAACTCCAGTATACAGCAGGGGGCTGGGGGCGTCAATAGAGACGCCCCCGAAACTGTCAAGACCGGAATATCCGCCAGAGGCGGGGACACCGGTGGTTCGGGAACGTCTCCAAGTATCAGTGTAGCACAGGAGGGCGGGACCGTCAACGCCGCTGACGGCAGAGTGGGATTCGTGAACAGGAGCCGCCGGGAGCTGACGGCGGGCCAGACCCGGGAGCTGGAGCGCCTGGCCCGGGCGGCGGGGACCAGGATCGCCATGGTAGACCGGGAGGGCACCTTTCAGCAGGGGTGGTACCAGGACGGTCAGGTCCTGGTCAGCGCCGAGGCAGAGGACCCCTACCGGGAGGTGGTCAAGCACGAGCTCACCCATCTGATGCAGGAGACGGCCCCGGCGGAATACCAGGTATACCGTGACTTTGTGCGGGAGATCTACCAGGAGCGCGGGACCCTGGAGGAAAATCTGGGACGGCTGCGGGAGCTGCATCTTGCCAATCAGGTGGAGCTGACGGAGGAGCAGGCCATGGACGAGCTGGCGGCGGACTTCGCCGGGGAGTTGACGGAGGACGAGAGGACCATCCGCCGTCTGGCCGGGGAGCGTCCCTCCCTGGCCCGGCGGTTTCTGGAAACTCTGCGTGATCTGATCGGCAGGCTGCGCTCCGCCCTGGGCAGGTGGACAGGGGCCGGGGAGGCGGACCGGGAAGTCGCCGCCCTGGAACAAGCAGCCAGGCTGTGGGAGAACGCCCTGGCGGAGACGGGCCGCGCGCGGGCGGGGGAGGAGCAGAGCAGCGGCGGGACCGCCGTGCAGGATGCGTTCTCCCGTGAGATCGAGCGGCAATGGATGGGCGGGAGCCCTGACAGCGGCGGAGCCCCTGTACAGGATGCATTCTCCCGTGAGATCGAACGGCAGTGGATGGGCGAGGACCTTGACAGCGGCGGTGCCGCCGGGTATGATGGCGGCACAGAGTACATCACACAGAACGGAGGGATAGACAATGGAACGGGAGAAGCTGACCGGACAGGAGATACAGGAGATCGACCGGCTGGAGGAGAAGGAGAAGGCCGGAACGCTTACACCGGAGGAGACAGAGCGCTACGACGCACTTCTGAACAGATTCTGGGAGGAGAATCTGATCCACTTCGGGCGGGACGACAGGGGCTAGACCCGTCGCTGGGCCAGGAGCCAAACCAGGCTTGGGCGGCGGAGGCCGTGGTATCCCCCGCAGAGGGAACGGTGGCCCGAGAGGCCCAGAGCATGGCGGCAGACAGCGGCGTCCCCAGCTTCGTGGTGCGGGACGATGTGTGGGAAGCCCAGGGCGAAAGTGCCCCGGCTTTTACCGAAGGTGGACAGATCTACATCCGGGAGACCATACCGGAACAAAACCGAGGAATGATCGCTCCGCATGAGATCACCCATGTGATGCGTTATGAAAGTTTCCAGCCGTATTTAGACTTTCTGGAGAGGATGCCGGAGCTGTTGGAGATGGATTCCAGAGACGCACAGGCTCTCATCCAGCGAGCGGCGGAACACCGGGGGGTGGACCCCTTCACCATGTCGGCGGAGGAGGCTATACGAGTCTACGACGAGTTGAACGCCACAGTATACGGCCATTTGGCTTCAGGGAAAATCAGCGGGAGCATTGAGCACAGGCTGCGAAACGCATTCCGGGACCTGGACAGCTATGCCGCTGAGCTGGCGGAGATCCACCGCCAGTTCCGGGAGAGGCGGAGGAGCGGAGTGGAGACCAGATACTCCGTGAAGGGGACCCGGGAGGCCCAGAGGGAGATCGAGCGGCTGCGGCGGCAGAATGAGCGGCTGCGGCAGGAGATGCGGCGGACCGGGATCCCCAAAGCGAATCGCCAAGCGGTGGAGCGGCAGGCTCGGGCGGTGCTGGAGCAGTACGGTTCCCAGTATGATGAGGAACGCCTGGCAAACCGACTGGACGCCCTCTATGAGGATATGGCCGCCAGGGGCGGAACGCCCTGGCAGCAGCAGAACGCCCCCACCTGGGAGGAGATTCGGGAGCAGGCAAGGGAGATCGCCCGGGATGTGCTCGCAGAGAGCCGGGCGGAGGAGGGCTCCGACTACTACAGGGGCTACGACGACGCACTGCGGGAGCTGCGGAGCCGGGCCGTATCCCTGGATGAGTCATACCGGGGCGCACTAGACAGCTACGGCGGATACCAGTCCTTCCTCCAGCGCAGCTACGGGCGGCTGCGGCTCCAGGACGGCGGAACACCGGTGGACGTGGTCTACGACGAGCTCTCCCAGCGGTGGCCGGAGCTGTTCCCGGAGGACATCGGCGGCCCGGCGGATCAGCTCATCCGAATGGAGGAGGTGGCGGAGAGCCTGGAGACGGTGGAGAACAACCTCTTTGCCGGGAACATGGACCGGGCGGTGGAGTACGCGGCGGGGGACATCCTGGAGAGGTTCTATGAGACGCCACAGGAAAAACCTACCTTCGCGGACCGACAGGAGCGACGGGCCCAGGAACGGCTCCGGGAACAGCGGCAGAGAGACCGGGAGGCCAAAAAGTCAGCGCTGGACCGGGAGAAGGCCCGGCACCAGGAGACCGTCAGGAAGGTGCGGGAGCGCTACCAGGAGGCCAACAAGCGTCTGCGGGAGCAGCACCGGGAGGCGGACCGCAGACTGCGGGACCGGCAGGCCGTCACCCAGCTGCGGGACGCTATCGGACGCCACGCGGCGACTCTGAGCCGAAAGCTGCTTCGTCCAACGGACACCCAGCACATCCCGGAGCAGCTGCGGGGCAGCGTGCTGGCCCTGCTGGAGACCCTGGACCTGGAGAGCGGCTTTGCCTATGAGTTCACTAGAGGTGGCATCTTCCAAAAGGTCAAGCCGTACAGCGACCCACATTTATGGCAGACGAAGCGGACACAGGCAGCTATCGCTCTAAAAGAAGCTTACCAGAAGCTACGGGAGAGCGGGGAGCTGAACACGGTGGTGGACCCTGATCTGGCGGACAACCTGGAGGCTGTGGCCCAGATGGGGGACGTACGCCTGGCGGATATGGATCGGGAGCAGCTAGAGACCGTGTGGCGGGCCATCCGGGCGGTGGAGCACAGCATCCGTAAGGCGGACAAAATGCTGGCGGACAGCCGCTTCCAGACTATCAGCGAGGCGGCCAAGGCGCTGCTGGAGGACAACGGTGGAAAGGCCCGGACACAGTTGCGGGGAGCCGCCGGCGGCTTATACGGACTTTTCAATCTGGATATGCTGACGCCGGAGACCTTCCTGCACAAGCTGGGGAGGGCTGGGGACGACCTGTACCGGCAGATGCGGCAGGCCCAGGACAAGCAGATCCAGATCCTGGACGAGGCGGTGGAGACCACACGGAAGGCCCTGGCGGACAGCGGCCTAAAGCCCTATCAGCTGGAGCGTGAGAAGCGGACCTTCACCCTGGAGAGCGGGGAGAAGGTGACGCTGACCACGGCGCAGATCATGGAGCTCTACAACCTGACCAAACGGCAGCAGGCCCAAAAGCACCTCTACACCGGAGGTATCCGCCCGGAGGCGGTGGCGAGAGGGCTGCGGATGGAGAGCCGCGGGGGATCCGCCTATGTCACCGAGGCGGATGTGGCCGCCATGGTGGAGACCCTGACGCCGGAGCAGAAGGCCCTGGCCGACAAGCTGCGGGCCTATCTCTCCTCGGACCTGTCCGCCCACGGCAACGAGGCCACCATGGCGGCCTACGGATACGAGAAGTTCAAGGAGCGGGACTACTGGCCCATCAAGGTGGACCGCAACACCACCAGGGACGATCCGGCGGCGGAGGCCAGGAGCAAGACCATCCCAGGCTACGGCATGACGAAGGCGGTCGATCCCCAGGCGTCCAATCCCGTCACGCTTCACAGCGTCTTTGACACCTATACTCAGCACGTAACGGAGATGGCTACCTACGCCGCCTGGCTGGGGGTCAGCGAGGACGCCACGCGGCTGCAGAACTACCGGTACAACAAGGGGACGACGCCCACCGCGAAGGATATGATCCAGCGGGCCCACGGGGAGGGCGGCAACGCCTATCTCCAGAAGCTCCTCGGCGACATTGCCCAGGGGACAAAGGCCAGACGGGACACCGTTTTTTCCACAGGAGGGCTGACCAGCGCCTTCAAAGCCTCCTCGGTGGGGGGGAATCTGCGGGTGTTCCTCCAGCAGCCCACGTCCATCCTCCGGGCCGCAGAGATGATCGACATGAAGTACCTGGCCGCCGGGATGGCCCGGCGGGGCGGCTGGAAGAAGGCCCTGGAGCACGCGCCCATCGCCAAGTGGAAGGACTGGGGCTACTTCGAGATGGACACCGGCAGGTCCCTGAAGGAGCTGATGCTGGGACAGGACAGCCGCCTGGAAAAAGTCAAGAGCGGCTCCATGGCCCCGGCGGGCTGGGCGGACAGCGTCGCGTGGGGGGCGCTGTGGAACGCCGTGGAGCTGGAGACCCAGGCAAAACGGCCGGATCTGGAGCGGGGCAGCCCCGAATTTTATGAGGCGGCCAACCGGCGCTTTGGGGAGATCGTGGACCGGACCCAGGTGGTGGACACCGTTCTCCACCGCAGTCAGATCATGCGGAGCGAGAACGCGGCAAACAAGATGGCCACCAGCTTTATGTCTGAGCCCACCAAGATCTACAACGAGGTGGCCCGGGGGATCTACGACATGACCGGGGCCAGGACAGGGGAGGAGAGAGCGAAGGCGGGGCGGCGCCTGGCCCGGACGGCCTTCGCCCTGACCCTGTCCTTCGCCGCGAACGCCGTGGCCCAGTCCCTGTCGGACGCCTGGAGGGACGACGACCGGGACAAGGGGTACCTGGAGAAGCTGGGGGAGAAGTGGCAGGAAAACTTCTGGAACAATTTTAACCCCGTTGGATACGTCCCCTACCTGCGGGACGTGCTGTCCATCGCCCAGGGATATGAAGTCACCCGCATGGACACGGAGGTGCTGGCGGACCTGGTGAGCGCCGCGAGACAGCTTGCCAGGGCCCGGGATGGCGAGGGGAAGAAGACGGAAGCCTACGCCGGGCTGGAGATGGGGCTGCAGATCCTGCGGGCCGGCGGTCTGGGCCTTGCCAACGTGAAGCGGGATCTTCTGGGGCTCGTCAACACGGCGCTGACGGAGCTGGGAGACTATGAAACGGCCTACGAGCTGGACAAGCTGATGTGGAGCCAGGACAACGACGTAGGGCGGTTCGTGGCGGATCTATACCGGGCGATGGAGGGCGACTGGGAGGACTACGAGGCCATCTACCAGGACATGGTGGACAGCGGCGTGGACCCGGAGCGGATCGCCAGCGGCATGGAGGACCGGATGAAGGAGGAGCTGGGCGTGAAAAGCGTGGCGAGCCTCCCCGTCCGCTACAGCCCGCCGGGAGAGGACGAGGCGTTCGACAGCTTCATGCGGGAGGCGGCGGACAGCGAAGACGGCTGGACAGCGGCGCTCCCGGAGGGCAGCGCGGAAGCGGCCCGGACAGCGGACGCCCTGGGCGTCTCCCTAGAGGACTACCTGGAGCTGACAGGGGAGGGCATGGAGCTCGAGGCCATCCAGGATACGCTTCAGGCCCTGGACGCCCTGGAGCCGGAGGACGACATGGACCGGGTGAGCAAGCTCCAGCAGTACACCGCGATAGCGGATCTGCCCATGGCCGAAGCCGATAAGGAATCGGCGCTTGCCCTGGTCATGAGCGACAGCGCCTACGAGAAGTATCAAAGCGCCCGCTCGGCGGGGGTGAGCACCGAGGACTATGTGTGGTTCCTCTCCGCCACCGATGGGCTGGAGGCGGACAAAGACGAGAACGGGAAGTCCATTAGCGGCTCCCGGAAGGCCAAGGTCCTGCGGGTCATCGACAGGATGGATCTGAACAGGAGCCAGAAGGACGCCCTGTTCCTGGCGGCGGGATATAGTGAGAGCACGCTGGAGGACGCGCCCTGGCGGTAAAACAGCGGGCCCCTAGGTCGAAGATGACCTAGGGGCCTCATTGATAAATTTACTGTGGAGATTCTTCTACACATTCAAATTATCAATCAGAATGAGAAATATGCGGCAGGCGGGGATGGAGGGTGATCTCCATGTCGCTGCCGGGGGCATTGTTCCAGCGCAGGCGCTTGGACTTCGTATAGGTGACATGGTCAAGAACGCTCTTTAACAGGGCGTTCTTTTCTTCTGCCGAGGCGGAGGCCCGATAGGCGTCCAGCACATGGCGGAGTTTGGGGAGAAGCTGGGAGCGGTCGGCATCGAAACGCTCATACCGCAGCAGCTCCTCTGTAACGGCGCCGATCCGCTGGTTCAGCTCGTCCCGACGCCGGGAAAGTTCCTGGGAGCGGGAAAGGAAGACTTCGGTGGAATAGACGCCCTGCTCCACCAGATCGTAGGCGTTGGCCGTCTGCCGGTCCACGACATCCAGGGCCTTTTCCAGCTCCAGAAGGGTGGCCCGGAGGGTGGCGATCTCGGCGGAGGGGGTGGCCTGTTCCCTGCAGTCAAACTCCAGCTGCCGAAGCCACTGCTCCATGGCGGTCAGGATGGCGTCTTCCACCACGGACAGGTCGGAGCCGACGGTGGGGCAGGAGGTGTAGGGGCAGATCAGCGTGTCCGGGCGGCCAAGCTTGTTGTAGGGGCGGCGGACCATGTTGCGGCCGCAGAGCCCACACTTCACCAGTCCTGCCAGCGGATTGGCCGGAGCGTACTGCCGGGGGCCCGGGCGGCTGGGGTTGGCCCGAAGCAGCTCTTGGGCCTGGTTGTACATTTCCTGGGTGACCAGAGGCTGGTGCAGGCCCCGGGCCAGGGTGTAGGTCTTGGCCACGGGGTTGCTCCGCTGGACCTCGCCGGCCACCAGGCGGGTGACCGTTTTCCGGTAGCCCCAGCGGACCCACCCGGCATACGCCTCGTTGCGGAGCATGGCAATGATGGTCGGGTTGGTCCAGTCCTTGCCGGAGGGAGAGGGTATCCCCAGGTCATTGAGCCGCCGGACGATCCGGGCAACGCCCAGTCGGCGGGTGGAGCCGTCCGGGAGGACAAGTCCCTCCGTAAACCACTGGTACACCGAGGCCACCACTTTAGCGTGCTCGTTGGGTACAAGGGTCCACCCCTTCTGGTCCTCCAGCTTCTTGCGGTCGTAGCCGTAGGGGGCCTTGTTGCTGGGCCACTTGCCCTCGTTGACCGAAGCCAGGCGGCCCGCCTGCTGGCGGCGGTTGATGGTCTTATACTCCCTGCGGGACATGAAAAGCCCAAACTCGAAATACTCCTCGTCAAACTCGCTGTTGGGGTCGTAGGTCTTTTTCGGGGTGACGATCTTGGTGCCGCTGAAGCGGAAGGCCCGGGAGACCACCCCCTGGTCCAGGGTGTCGCCACGGGCCAGACGCTCCACCTCCATGACCACCACATGCTCATACTGCCCGGCCTCCACATCGTGGAGGAGCTGCTGCATCTGGGGGCGGGCGGTGATCGTCTCGCCGGAGACCACCTCCTGGTAGATGTGGGTGATATTCAGGCCCATGCCCTTGGAGAGGGCCATCAACTCCCGGCGGTGCCGCTCCAAAGTGTCACCGGCCCCGTGGCGCTCCGCCTCCATGTCCATTCGGGATTTCCGCAGGTAGATGGCGTCAGCCATTGGCTGCCTCCTGGTAAAAATCGGCTAGGCCGGACAGAGCAGGCAGATAGCTGTCCCGGATATCCGCGGCGATCTTGGCGGCCTGCTGATCGTCGTAGACGTGGGAGGTGATATTGCGAGCCTCCAGCATCAGAAGCCATATCTCTTCACTAGGAAGGAGACCGGCGGCATAGGCGGCCTTCAGGACCTGCTTGGGAAAGACGACGCCGCTCATGTCGGCCCCCTGATCAGCCATGTAGTCCCGCAGGGACTTCCACGCCAGCTCGAAGGAAAACTCGAAGCGCTGGATCACGCCGTCCCGGATCACGGTGGATTCGGGGTCGCCGGCAAGGACGTCCAGGGCCTCCCGGAGCCGGCCCACCGCCTGGCAAAAATGCTCAACTTTGGTCAGCATCAATGGTACACCATCCTTTTCAATATTCTGTAAAAACACAGGGTCCATGCCATCCATGATGTGGACGATATCCAGCTCCAGCAAGGTGGGCAGCTCCTCCACGGCGGCCCAAAAGGCCCCCCGGCGCTCTGGCGGCATACCGTATACCGCTAGGTCGATATCACTGCGGGGGCCAAAGTCGCCCCGGGCCCGGGAGCCGAAGAGCACCAGCCGCCGGGCCCCATGCTGACGGGCCAGCCGGGCCAGCTGGGTGTAAAGTGGTTCCATGCTGTCGCCTCCCTCTATATCGCGGTCTTCAGATACTCGGACAGCTCCATGATCCAGCGGGGGCGGTAGTCCCCCTCCAGGATCAGCTCGCCGTTGCGGTAGGCCGCCACCTCCACAAAACCGTTGTCATTGTCATAGAAAGCCGCCTCGTCGCAGTAGGGGAGGACCTTCCGAACGGCCTCCCAGCGGGAGCGGAACCGCCGCTCCACATCCGCCTCGCCGATGTTGTGGCCGCCACGGGCCACCCGGTTGGCGATGCGCCGCTTGCTCTCCTCCACCGTGTCCAGACCGACATAGTAGAGGCGGACGTAGTACCCCGCCTCCTTGACCCGCTGGGCGGTGGTCTTGACCCGGTGGCCGGAGAGGGTGGTCTCCTGGGTGAAGCTGACGCCCTGGGCGATGCAGTCCTCCATGAGACGGAGGGCCACCTTGCCGCCCTCGATGGCGCCGCCGCCGGCCTGGGCCGTGATCTTGTCCACGTCCACGATGACGCCCAGGTCCGTGACGCGGCTTTTCAGCACGCCGGTGAAGCTGCTCTTGCCGACGCCGTTCACGCCGCCGATGATGGTGTAGATTTTCATGGGGATCACCTCCAGTTGAGGCGCTGCCAGGGGGCAGCGCCTTTTTATTTTCCTTTGACCCGTGGAGAACTACGCTTCGCGAGCCAAGTCCAGCTGATTAGTTTTTTTGTACTTTCCAGATGTTACTAGAATATCCGCTTCTTCAACAAGTCTTTCCTGCCCCTCGAGATTAAGTTGATTAAAATTTTTTAAGAGAGCTTCACGCAAATAAGTTTTCATCGAATCATTGTCTAAGGAAGAAAAGTCATCGCAGTCATCAGAAATACCCATCAGCCAAGGAATCGGGACATTTAAAGCAGCTGAAATTTTTTCAAGATTTGGCTGGGTAGCTTTATAGGCACCTTTCCTATACTGACTTATTGATGCTTCTCCAATATGTGTAAGTTTAGAAAGCGTAGCAGCAGACATGTTACGTAATGCAAGAGCTTTTTCTAAACGATCTCTAAAAGTAGCCATAGCAACACCTCCTAATTTATGATAATAGCACGGAAC
>ERZ1664508.5-NODE-5-length-25186-cov-14.946918_pt1 | contig 25186 bp, 31 predicted proteins | sample MGYA00575339_ERZ1664508 | MGnify/ENA primary metagenome ERZ1664508 (study PRJEB40874, sample SAMEA4040765) | Gallus gallus | biome: gut; material: content | place: India | collected 2016-01-01 | study: EMG produced TPA metagenomics assembly of PRJEB14491 data set...
GGCATCCCCGTAGACCTTGGCATCCCCGCAGACCTTGGCATTTTCGCAGACCTCGGCATTGCCGTAAACCTCTGCATCGCCGTAAACCTTTGCATTGCCGTAAACCTTTGCATTTCCGTAAACCTTTGCATCGCCGTAAACCTTTGCATCGCCGTAAACCCATGCATTGCCATTGTGGCTGAGATTTTCTTCCTTCTCTATGTATCCTCCTAATTCACCGGCTTTTACACTTCCAAATTCAACCAACGCCTTGACTCTAAATAATTTCTTCCCAAAAATATTTGTAATAAACTCACTTGTTAACTCAAATTTCTTCATTTCTTCCTCCTTGTCCAACTCCCATCATTATCAATCCGGCAGCCACCACCACAATCCCTTTTACCGCGTCCTCCGGCACCGCAGCCGCCCCGATCAGCACGGCCAACCAGCCAAGGCCGGTGATGGCGGTCATTATCCAATCATGTTTCATTTCTCTCACCTCCCGTATTTTCTGAAATGTATATGTACAACCTCTTTTCACACTGTACTTCCAAGAAATTTATTAATGAAGTATACTTGTCCTTTTCCAGTAACAACTGTCGTCTTTGTCATCCTTACGCTTCCATCAGGATTTGTCACCGCACTTTCTTTGATCTCAAACAAGCCCTGCTCAACGTATCTCTGCATCGGCATATTGTAGTTACTTCCATGTTTCATAAGATATCCGTTATCGCGCATCCATCTGAATAACCGCTGCTGGCCGATTTCGTGACCATTCTGGCAGATCAGCTTTGCAAGCTGTCCGATCAGGATTGATTGCTTTGAAGTTGATACTGCATCGGCAAAAATTTCCTTTGGTTTCATGCGTTCTATAATTTTACTTTGGTCAGCAATCATTTGCTGTGCAGCTTTTAAACCCCTGGCCATAACAAGCTCCGGTGTGTTCCAAGCCTTTTCAATATCTATCAAATACTGGCGGCACTGCTTTCCTTTTTCTGTCCGGCTCATAAGACAGATATGTTTCGCCATATCAACGGATAATTTGTAATCCTGTAGCTCTCTATGCTGGAAACCTCCGTTGTTTGGAACCTCCGTACCTATAAGTACGCTGGTAAAATCTTCTCCCTCAACAAAGCCTTGGCTGTTCGTTTCAAACCATGCGCTGAAACGTTTCTCAATTGACAGTGCCTTATGAAGCTCTCTCGCTGATACAGTCGGCTGTTCTGTTTCATAATTAATTTTTATTAATTCGTTCATATACCCTCCTTCTTTTCGGTTTCAACGCAAAGCGAATATCCGCGTACAATACCAAGCACTTCCCTCTTTTTGTCCTCTGGAAGACTTTCGATCATTCCAATCAATTCTTTTGCGTCTTTGCGTTTTTTATCTAACACATTTTTGCGCTTTCTCAATTTATCACCTCCTTTGTATTGCTTGGTTATATATTATCATTATTCAGATATATTGTCAACACTTTTTTATAACTGAGTTACACTTTTTTATTGACTTTTTATTGCTACTGGTGTATTCTATAATCAGAAAGGAGGTACATCAATGAGTGAGCTTAACGAGAGAATAAGTCTATTAATAGATACTCTTGGAATTAAAAAGACAGCCTTTGCAGAATACTTAAATGTATCGCAGGCTTTTATATCTCAGATTTGCTCTGGTTCTAAGCAGCCAAGTGAGCGAACTGTCGCAGATATATGCCGTGAATTCAGGGTAAATTATCTGTGGCTCACGGAAGGAAAAGGAGATATGTTTACATCTACTCCTAAGACGATAGTAGATGAAATTGCAGAAGATTTTAAGCTAGATGAGATTGACAAGAAAATTATTGAAAAATATTTGGAACTTAATGATGAACAAAGATCGGTTATCAAAGAGTACATTAAAAGTATTTTCTCATAAAGAAAGCCGGGGATTTATGAAGATCAGGCGGGAAAACCCACGGTTTTAACCGTGGGAGTGTCAAGAAGAATAAGAATGCAAGAAAAGGTGATGAAAATGCAAAAAAAAAACGGTAAAGATAATATTTAACCGATCCGGCGGAACGGCTGGCAGCGGAGGGATCACGAACCGGATCACCATCCCGACTACGTGGATTAAGGAGATGGGGATTACGGAAGAGCAAAGGGAAGTGAATATCTCATTTGATGGCGAGAAAATAATTATTGAAAAAATGTAATTTTATCTTGACTATTCGTTACGAATGAGATATAATAAATATATCAAATGAAGGAGGAAAATTATCATGAAAAAAAAATTAGTAATGTTATTATTAGCCGGAGTTATTGCAATTTCCGCAACAGCTTGCGGAGGTAGCGAAGAACCTGCTACGGAAGAGACTACTACGGGTAGCGCAGAAGAGGCTGAAGTTGAAGAAGAAGTGACTTATCAAAGCATATTAGATGATTATACAAAGCAAATTCAGGATGCTACACCAGGTTTGGTGGAAGAGTATAATACAGAATCTGCCGAAATATCCAGTGATCTTAACGCACTCGCCGAATTATCTAACAGCAAAATCGAAGAACTTGCGGAGATTTCGAACGCAGGGATTGAAGAAATGGCAGAATTAATGACTAAGAACGGTGATGAATATGATACATACGAAGAATGGGCTGGAAAGTTGCAGGATGTTTATAGTGATTATGCATCCCAGATCACAGATGCTTATACTTCATCTGCCTCTGGAATGAGTATAGAAGATATAATGAATTCGCTTGATTCTTTGCAGCAGTAATAGTTATTGACTAAACTTTGACTAAAACCACCACTTTGTTGACTAAAAAACCGCCCCAGTGTTTGAGAATAGTGTATTTGTAATTACCCCGGAGCACACGCCCCGGGGTTTTGCAGCGATAAATACAAAATATAGTAATTTACGGGTTACAAATCGCTATCTGTTTTCTTCCTCCTTTCGCTTTTGATTATGTAAAGCTGGCCAGCTTCAAAGCGCAATCATATCTTTCAGGGTCTTCTCCCCGGCGATCCCGTCCACGCCGCCGCAGATTCCGGGATCCACTTTTTCCCGGTCACGCTGGTAATTTGCAATGGCATATATGGTGTTTGCTCCACATTCCCGGTCAAGGGTCAGATCTTTTCCGTCTTTTCCTTTGTATCCGCGCGCCTTCAGGATTTCCTGGACTAAAAGCACGTGGGTTCCAGTTTCTCCACTCTGTACTGTCTTACACTCAAACGTATAATTCCCTCCTTCTGTTGCTTCCGGCTTTCCTGATCCGCTTACGTCCGCATAATCAGGCCGATGGAATCTGTGAGACGTACCGGCGATTTTGTATTTTTTCCCCGCCACTACGCCACCGCCATTTGCCACCACCCCGGAAGCGCCTGACGTATTGCCCTCAATCGTGTAAAAATACCCGCCGGATACCTGATAGACAAGGCCGGTGTGAGAAAAACGCGACCCATTCCAAAATACGACCACATCGCCCTTTTGTGGTCTGGTGTATCGCTGTCCGGCAGCTTTGCTCTTTTCAGCAAGTGTATCACAGGATATGTATGGAGCATGGAGCAATAAGTTTTTCGCTGCTTTTAATCCGTATGCCTTGACAAAACACCAGTGGATAAAGCCAGCACACCAATACTGTGCCTGGTAATTCCCCAGTCCCCAGTCGGCCAGATCACGCCAGTATTTCGTGTAATTTTTACTTCCGGCGTTGGCCGTCTTACTGTCCAGCTGGCTATTTGATTTCTTTTCCAGGTATCCGTCTTCCTCCTTCGCAATGGCAATGACGGTATTCATATCAACTCCCACAGCTTGTCCTCCTTCCTCGACTGCGTATTGCTTAATCCATTTCACACAGCATTCATGGCGGGACTGGAATTTTTTATCTCCCACTTGATTGCTGTTGCTGGTGTCATTCTGGTCTTTAATCAGTGATTCGAAAATACCGTCCGGTGTGTACGGTTTGGATGCCCGGTTAAATATCCGCTTTGTCGGGCCTAAACCGCCCAGGTGCTCGATCTCACACCACATCATCTGCGCCGGAACGCTGGTCACGCCATATTCTTCCGCCGACTTGATGTATTTTCCCATTAAATCAGCAAACAGAACATCCTGGCATTCTTTGCCTGCATCTGTCGTAATAATCGCAATCAGCGCACGCTTCTGGGCGGTAGTCGGCGCCCATTTGGCAGCCACCCAATCCACTGATAGTTTTGATTCGATGTTTGCCGTGTCCGCTTTCCGGAAGGCTGCCGGGTCTTTTTTCAGGATCATCTGACATAGCTTTCTCCCTTCATTTCCGTAATTTTGCGCCCAGCCAAGTGTGCAGGTTACCTCCTTGTTACTGTTGGTGTACGGCCCGGCATACGCATCATACCGGCGGTTCCCATAGATTTGTCCGCCGGATTCCACCGCGCCGATGATATTGGTCAATACAGCCATGTTTTTGTCATTCATCGTGTCCCGCCTCCTTTTTCAGCATTTCTTCGTAGGGGCTTACATCAGACTCGCATTTTTCAAGGTCATCGATATCATGATCCCATTCAATTGCAATCGAATTTCCGCCAAGTGCGCGATATACACTCATCATATCTTTCCAATTTTGATATTGACCGTAGCTTATTTTTTTACGGATCATGTATTCTCCATGATATCTTTGCAGCATATACCGCAGGATCATGGTAATTCCATCCGATAAAGCTTTCTGCTTGTCCTCTTTTTTTCGCTCTTCCTTTTTTTGATTTTTGAGTAATACTCCTACCCAGCCGATCAGAGCAGTGGCCACAATCGGCAGTAAAATATAATACGTCTGCAAAAGGATTTCCATTTCAGTCCTCCGCATTTTCCGGTACGTTTACCTCTGGCAGTCCCGCGATACTGGTAGCCAGAGAGATTACCCCGGCCAGTGCAGATGCTGACAGCACCATAACCCAGTTTACATCCTGCAATACCGCCGCCGTACCGATGGTAGCCACAAAAGTCTGAGAGCACGTTTTGAGGGCACGGATGCCGGCTGCTTTCGCCCAGTTCATCCAGTATTCTTTTGTTTTTTTCATAGTCATTCTCCTTCCGATATGATTTCCTGAAAATACTTCCCGCCATCTTCACCTGGAATATTCTTCCCATCGAATTTCGTATTGTTTTTAACCGTCCGGTACAGCTTATCTCCGTATCGGAATATAATCTGTGCTTTCTTGACCCTAACGTTATTCTCAACCAGCCACTCATACTCCGGGTACAGCTCCGGCACGGTTCCGGCTGCTTCGTCCGGAAGATTCTGCGCCCCGTGTACGGCCATCTGGCAGATTGCCTTAAAGTATTCCGCTTTCACTGTTGACCACCCCCTCAAAAATCCTGTTCATGTCTGCGTTCTCCTGCTCGAGTTTTTCAATTCTTTTAACCAAACTGTCCACATCCGTCTTATTTTCCGTGTATTCATAATTTAAATATTGTTCCGGATGGGCCTGTATATCGTCGACAGGTATCTTGTCAAACGGACCGGATATTTCGTTGTAGTCATACTCGTAGTATGCTTCTTGCTTCTGTCCATCTCCCATATCCGGATAAGTTTCCGTTCCCTGTGTCTCATTCAGGCAGAGGAATATATAGATCTTTTCTCCGGACGTAATCGTCTTAACCCGTTGTTGCGGCTGTGAGAATCTTGCTTTCATAGACATTTCGTATCACTCCTTTTAAATTCAGTAACGATTTGGGTATTTCATATTTTATCAATTTGTGGTATAATACAGTTGAGGTGATAATATGATTTTAACCAAGACTTTTATGTATCGTGGGAAACAATTAACCTATGACCAATTAAAGCCACGCTCCGGAATGGAAGTACAAGTTCAATGCGATAATTGTGGAAAAATTTTTAGAAGCTGGAAATTTCAGCTTGAAAAAAATGGTCATCAATTATGCCAGCAATGTGCATTAAAACTGAAACAAGAAAAGCCATTGACACCAGGACAAAAATTCGGAAGGTTAACTGTTATTGGAAAATCAAATAAAACCGGGTATTCCGAATGCATTTGCGATTGCGGAACTAAAAAAACAGTTTATAACACATATCTTCGCAATGGACATATCGTTTCATGTGGATGTTTGCGAAGTGAAATTGCTAGGCACCATGCTGAAGAATATTTAGGTAAATATCAACATGGAGAATTGCACGCTAATTGGAAGGGCGGTGTTACTCCAGAAAGGAACCGGGAAGAGAGCACTTCCGCATACAAAGCATGGAGAAAATCTGTATTATCCAATGCTAATAACAGATGCCAGAAGTGCGGTTCTTCCGAAAAACTTGAAACTCACCACATCAGAAACTTTTCCGACTATCCAGAACTCAGGGAAACAGTTTCAAATGGTGCTTGCCTGTGTCGAAAATGTCATAAAAAGTTTCATTCCATTTACGGGCTGAAATTCACAAACGAAGAGCAGTTCCGGGAATTCATGAATAATTAGTAGCCCCCCCCGGCATTCGAACCGTTCCTGAGGTTCCCGCCTATGCACCGTGAGTCCTTATGAGGGGACACCCCTCTTTCCCTGCGGGAAATTCACCCCGCAGGCCATTTCAATCGCAGGCGAGGAAGGACCAGTACCCGCCCGAAAGCGCGTTGTTCAGGGACACGTAGCCCACTCCGGCAAACGAACCGAGCCCGAGAGAGCCACCCTGCAAATACTCACGCAGCGTATTCGATGACGCTCCTCCCGCATAATACCGGTCGCTTACTCCTTGCGTTGACCCGCTTCCTTCCGCAGATGGCCACCATGCAGCGGTATTTTCGTCAAGAGAAAGATCTCCGATATACCAATCCGCTGCGGTGCCGGTTGCGCCATTTGGAATCGTACCTGCATTTTTATAAGTAGATAAAATCGTTTCTTGATTATTTGAATGCATAGTTCCTTTTTCCGCCGTGTACACTGTCCGCGAACCATCTGCGTTTAGATACGCCACCGTGTCGCTTGCTACAATATAGCCACCGACAAGATATTCCCGCCCCTGGACGCGATATGGGTGCTTCGAATCCGTATTGCTCACCGGCGATCCGTCATGATGACCAAGGACGCTGTCTGTCAGGCCTGCCACAGCGTGCATGGATGACAAAATAATCGGAGCAGAAAATGTATTGTCATAAACGTGTGGCATTGTATTAAACGCTGCATCGTCTGGAATATCAAGATAAATCGCCGTGTTCTCACCATCCGGAAGCGCTTCTTTTCGCAAAACTTTCACATCGTCTGCGTATTCATGAATCGTTGCCTGTCCACGGTCATTATTTGCAGTTCCGCTGTTGTTCCCGCCATATCCGACCGAAACACACGTTCCGAGCGGTATGTTTGCCGCTTGCGCGTTTGTGACGGGGAAATAAGTGTGATTGTCCACGTTTTGAATGGACGCTTCATACTGAATATTCCAATTCGTAACGCCCGCAAACAGAGATTGTGAATTTTTTGTTGCTCCTTTGATCGCGTTGAAAATGAATTGGAAGGTATTTCTTTCAGCACCCGCCCCTTTATATCCTTCTCCTTTTTCGCTATAATTTGTGATCATATTATTGTGTGACTGATTACGCTCCGGTGGCAATCCTGGCTGAGAGCGAAGCTTTCCATCAGAGGCTTTCCCAGAGATGTAAGCCGACCCGATACACCACGGAACGGTTGTGCCATCCGCTTTTTTACATTCGCTCCACGGCACAAGACCTAATTCCGGATGTGGCATATCAGATATTGTAATCAGATCATATTCGGCATTTGATGTGTCCCACGAAAACCAGAAACTCATCTGCATGGCTCCGACGTCCACCGCCCCGGTGGTCTTATATTCGCCCGATCCTTCGATAGCGATAGGACGGGCGGTTCCGTCAGCGTCGCGGATGTAATTTACGTGACGCCATTCAAAAAGCGGGTGCTGGCCGTTCAGGTAATCGTCCTGGCCTTCCTCCGTGTCCGTAGACGGTTCAAACACTAGACCGGCATTATCCAGAAGCTTTTCTCCCGTGCTCGTCGGGTTAGATGCAAATTTCCAGAGTTTTGTCTGGTATATTTTCCCGGTGCGTCGAATAGCATAATAGTTTTCGATGTATTTCTCGAGATTGTTCACCTCTTCCCCAGGGAAGAGGTTTCCGTCTAATCCGACAACCATAACTTTACCGGCGTTTTCTTCCCCTTGATTTGTTCGCAGTGCGCCCAAATCTCTCAACGGGTATTCTCCGGATGGTGTCTGTATGTATGCCGCATAATCGTTTTCAATTACTGCCATATTTAACCTCCTGTACTAAAAGTAATTACATGGTTCTCAACTTTTGGTAGTTCCGATATATTTTCAATCGCTGTCCGTTCCGCTGCCTGTACCGCTTGTACCGCCTGCGCTGATGTATTTTGTACCAGCTGCATCAACTGAGCAATCACATCTGACTGCTCTTCCGATGGCTCCGGTGTATCTACTTCCAGCCCCTGTAACACCTGTGCCTGTGCAAGAGTCGTATTCCATTCATTTGTGATGGTCGCATCGTCATTGACTTTGACTGCGCAGACAATAAACTGGACGCTTCCCCGGTATGCTGTGACTTTCCTTGATAGGAGCCACGAAAAAGTTATGTTATCGCCATCTGCGGAAACGTCATCAACAATATACTGGTCTTTCTGTGAGCTAGCATTTTGGTAATTAATCCGTATCTGGAGCTGTGACAGGTCGATATTGTCACCGACAATCTTCGGACACTGGAAATACAGACGCTCTACTTTCTCATCAGATTCGACGCCCAGCAGCCGATAGGTGGTCGGTATGGAGATAGTCCTTGTTTCTGGATTGATGATGCATTTTCCGTCTTGCGCAGAATAGGGATCCACAGAATTATAATTTTGCAGCAATAGTTCTTCTGCCGTCATATCATCCCTCCTGTCTTACCGTAACCTTTGTGGTGGTTATCATGCTTTTGTCTTTTCCTATTCCGGTTAGTGATACTTCAAAATACTCCCACGTCAGCGCATCATCAGGTATCATGCAGGTATTGTCATTTAGTAATACCGGGTATTCCTTCCCGAGTTTCCAAAAAGATGCCGCAATCACCCGTCCAGTCCATTCAGAAGAGAGCAAGAAATGCGCCATCAGATAATTTTTACTACCTCTGACAATCCCCGAAAAATCGCAGGAGGGGTCTTTGGTAAGCTGCTGACCGTTGGCGATAAATTTAAGGATTCTCATTGTTGTTGCCTCCGACAAGACTGATTATATGGTTACTGACGGATAATTCTCCCGCGCTCACCGGATTCTCTTCCAGGTACTGATCTACGGCGGCCTGGATTTGTTCTGGGGTGACGGTGCCGCCGCCTGAATTTTTCAGCGCCCGGATAATCAGCGGCAGAATCATTCCAAATCTATTTTCCGTCAAATCCAATCACCCCACTCTCGATCATTTCCCATCATTGCCACATCAGCTGCGGGAGTCTGCGCAATGCTGCCATATTCAATCAGTACATTTTCGTCCATTCCCTCCACTTGTGATCCGGTGGTCGGTAGCGGATCGGTAGTATTGTCAGCCTGAATCCAAACTCTTTGACTTGTCCCTTCCGGGTGTAAGGGATCGCCGCCGTATACTCTCATGATTTCTAATAATTTAAACACGATTAAAACCCTCCTTAATCAACAAGAAATACTTCGTGGAAAAAAATTGCTGTGTTAGTCGGTATGGATGTATATCCAGCCGATCCCGGCTCGGAAGCTCGGGACGCTGTGATTGTTCCATTCGTATTTACTCTGATCTGACAAATGTTTTCTGTTGCGGTCGTGCCGCTGCCAACTACCATTTTTGATGGATAGTAGTCAGATGATGGCAACGTTCCAAGTGTCACCTCCGTGGTTGATCCCGCAATCTGATTGGCCGTATTCCGGATCGCGCCGGATACTTCCACCACATTCCCAATTTTCCGGCACTGCGGCATGTGTGCGGATACCCCCTGATAATTTCCAGTCGTATTGATCGCCTGCCACCCGGAATCTTCCAAAAGTGGGCTGGTATCCGAAAAGAATTTTTGAATTTTTCCAAAAAGCGTTGCAAAATCATCACCGCTTGCAATATTTTCGCGTGTGGAAGCTTCTGTGAAGGTCACCTGCTGCTGTTCCACATTTTCAATGCTTCCCGGGTCTCCGCGTGGGATGGTAAAGTTAAATACCGCATCGTTTTCTGTTCCGGAATTGGTTACAGATGCGTTTGTTCCCGGCTTCCCTGTAGTCACCGTTCCAATTTTGACAGTCGCCGCAAAGTCTCCGCTGTCCAGTTTGTTTTCCACTTCTTCTGCAACATTGTTCGCGGATGACGCCGCGCTGTTTGCCCGACCGGCTGCCGTATTTGCGGATGACGCCGCACTGTTTGCTGCATTTGTCGCTGCTGTGACAGCGGAAATGGTTTCATTTGCCTGCGCAATCAGAGATTCCAATGCGGAATATTCATTTTGTGATTCTACAGCGGAATCTTCCGTGATATTTTCTTCTACATCCAAAATCACGACAAAGGAAGCTGCCACATTACCGCTTGCCGTGATCAGCACCTGCAATTTGCTATATCCAATCTCGGCCATCATCTGAGTGGTCGGATTGATAATCACTACATTGCCGTCAATCTCGGCTTGCGAGAATACCTCAAGGCCGGAAGGTTTTTTGACGTAAGCAAAAGCGGATGCGCTGGCCGGTATCGTAAAATCAGATAAGACAAATTCGATAGGCACTCCATTTGTATTTTGCACGTATTCGATTTTTACCGGCACTTTTTTTGACAATAATATTTCTCTTCTCATTTTTTCACCTCACGCAATCGCAATATAGGTAATATCGACAGATACCGGTGTCCCGTAATAATTTGGATATACAACTCCTCCTCGCTCGATTCCAAGTAAAGTGTATCTGCACTCAACCGTAAGAGTAACTGTCGCATTTTCATCATCTATTTCGTATGTATAGGCCAATTTTGATAAGGCACTCCAGTAATTATCAGCCATGCTATCTGCAATCGGAATCATAGCAGAAGGAAAAGGGACAAAAGAAATATTTTTCCCTTTAAATTTGTCAGGAAGCTGAATCGTTTTTGTCGATTTATATGTATTTACGTCAAAATTTTCAAAAGTTATACTACCCGTCTCCATCAGGTAGTGATAGCTTTCTTCTGTATTTCCGTCGTGATGCATTAAGCCATTTGCATCCATAGTTGTATAACTCCCTTCATCGTCATATGTCGAAAAAGATCCTTTCATATTCATTTGACCATTATCCAGATCCCAGAAAGATTCCCCGTCCTTATCGGAAATCCGTCCGGTTACAATTGCATTGGCAATAATCCCGGCTGCCGTGATTGCAGTCGTCCAGTCCCATGACCGCCCGTCAGTCGTCCGTGATTTTGACACCTGAATGCCTTGTGTTCCAATGCCCAAAGCCCCATATAGTGGACTTGTTGCATCCAGATTTTCAAAGAGCAGCGCCATTACATCCTGTTTTTGCGCAATATCATATTGAGCGCGCAAGGATGTGAGTGCTCCATTCAAAATACCGGATACCTGCTCCGCGATGAGTGTCCCGTCTGGCCGGATCACGCCGTCAATTCTTCCAATGCTACTACTTACATTTTGGAAGTAATTATATTTGAAATCGCCCAGCACCACGGAAGATACTTTCTTTCGAATGCTGTCGTATTCCAATTCAATCACCCGCGCTTCTGTATCGACTCCCAGACGGCTGTGGATGCAGTGTACCGTGTCGCCCAGTCCGACTTCTTCCAGAATTTGATAGTCTTTATACTGCCTGGTATTTTGTAATAGCACCATATCCGCCTCAATGGTCACTTTCGGCTTATCGAGTCCTGCTTCGTATTGCTCATTACATCGCTGAGTCAATGCGGCGTCAAGTTCTTCCTGGTTCTGGCAGATAATCACGCCTTCCTCTTCTTCCTCGTTGGCGTCCTCAGCCATTTTTACATCATCAAAAGTGATCGTGGCTGCCTTGACCATCGGATACGCCCCGATATTCGGGCTGTCCACATATCCCAGGCCAGAAAGCCGGTGGCCATTATATGCCTTCGGGTAGATGCGCGTTACCACGTCATTGATGTCTACCTCTTCGCTCAGGCCGTCCACCGGGATATTTTTTCCATATCTCAGTTCCACCCCGTAGTCTCCGCCGACTCTATTATTGATAATGACGACAAAATTATTAAATAAAATCTCTCCGCCCCAGCGATTGATGAAAGAATTAGAATCTTCCCCATTAATCGCTTCAATTAGATTTTTGTCCTGATAGTAGGCTGTGGCCTGCCGGGTGATGTCGGACTGGCCGGAATACTTTGCGTTCGGCGCAGTCATCATATCCAGCGCCGCCTGGCCGGTCTTTAATACAGGCCGGATATCTGTCAGGTAGCAATCGTCCAGTGCGTCCATAAAAATCGGCTCCATCGTGGCAGTGATCCCGGAATCGATTTTTCGTACCTTCTTAATCCGGAAAAGCTGATCATCATTGAATGATGGCATTTTAACCACGTTTCCCTCCACGATGTATTTCCAGCGCCCCATATCGTCAATGGGATGCTGCAATTCCGCTTCCCACGCGCCATTTAAAATCGGATGCACAGTAGCAGTTATCGGAGTCAATGTCATATCGCCGTTCGAATCATATAGATGCTGGTTACTTTTGACACTTTCCACATTAAATCCAATTTCTGCATTTGCCGTCACACCGCCGCCACAGAAGAAGCAGAAATAGATTCCAGTTGTTCCGGGTGGAAAGGCAAATTCGCATTCTGACTGCCCGTCCGGAAAATACTGTATAACTTGGTTTCCATTTACAGTGCCAGCCATTCCAAAGTATACATTTTCGCGGTCACTTTCGATTGTGGATACCACACGAAAGTGATTTCCAATTTCAGAAAGATCATAGGTCGCATTCATTCGAGTTTCTGATCCTTCCGGCTGCGTGGAAGTTCCGGAAATCTCAGCATAATTGCAATATTCCAGTCTGTAAAAATTTTGCGATACGCCTTGGTACGGCTGATTCACATGATAATAATCACTTCTGTCAATGTCTGTATACAGATTCATTGCAGACTTCTTTTCCATCGTGACGTCAAATTCTTCGTTTACTGTCTTACCTCCAAGGACGCAAAAGCATATTCCGGAATCAGTTGAATTGTATGGAATAGATAATTCAAATTCTCGCAATCCGTCTGGGACAAAATAATAATTTTCATTTTCTTCCTCGTCGAACCAAACTCTTGAAAAGAATACTCCATCAACACTTCCGGATATGCTTGTTTTAAATTTTATGATTTTATTCGCGGACGCCCCGCATTTTGCGTAAAAAATTTTAATCATGTCACTTTCATAGGAGCATGTCCCTGCAATCTTGACGTGATATCCGCTTTTTGTCCTTGTCGCGATAAAGGTAAGCCCGTCCTCTGTCATATTTGCATCTTCATCAAAAGAAAAGGGCTGATATACCTGACTTTCATCATATACCTGTATCATAGCGTCCTCCAATTCGGGATAATTGACAAATCATATCCACTCGTAATCGATATCGTATTTTCTCCTTCTTGCAGCCATAAATCTTCGTAATTTCCAGTCACCGCAATGTTATTGATGTCTCCATCCGTTCGGTACGCAATCATCAAATCCGTGTCGATTGTCAGATTTTGTCCTACGGTTGCGCTCATATTTTTTCCATTGACAGTCAAAATACAAGTACCATTCCCGGAAATTTTATAGATCGGATGGCAAACCATATTGGAATTATACAGGCATTCCGCTATGGTTTTTTCGGACTGGCCGTCATACAGATAGCAGTATGGCTCACACACAAATTCAGCCGTAAAATTTCCCAGCCGCCTAGAAGTCCGCTCCGTGTCCGTGATATTGCAGTACAGCACCTTATAAAAAAATTCCGGATCGTCAGAAAAGGATAAACTCCCCGTTCCTCTGATCCACCTCTTTGCCCGTCTGTAAATATCATTCCAGGAATCCGGGGACGTCAAAAAGTTAAATTCAACCGGGATTACGATCTGTTCGTAGCAGTCATCCGTTTCAATCAGTACGCCGTCCCGTCCTGGGATTTCAATTTCTTCCGTCCGTAGCTGCGGGGAAGGGGTGTTCGGCCGCCGAACCGGGAGAATCCCCAATTCTGTACAGCTTTTCCCGTTGTAAATTACTGCAAAACTCAAAGATTTCTCCCTCCTTTCGACCTGTTCGCTCCGGCCTGATTATTACTGATATACTGATCCGCCGTCCGTCCGATGATTTTTCCATCAAGGATGATCGGACTACCTTGTAAGACGATATTATATCCCGCTGCAATCGGCGTTCCACTGCTCATCTCGCCCACACTTCCAGCCATTGTCGTAGAAATAGTGCCGGAAATCGCCCCTGCAGCGTTTTGGATCTTGTCCAGATTTTGATAAATTCCATTCGCAAGTCCAGTCATAAAGTCCGGCATCCATGTTTCGTAATCTCGTAGCGGCCCTTCATCTGGCCGTGAAAAGTGAAGGAATGACCGGATACGGTTTGCCACGCTTGCTACTGCATTGACAATTGCATTTACGCCGCTCATAATTCCGTTTCTCAGGCCATTGATGAAATCAGCGCCCCATGAAAATGCGCTGCCGATCAAATTTCTTATGATATTTCTTACATTATTGAAAATATTACTGATCGTATTTGGGATAGAAGAAATTGCAGACGATACACCGCTTCGCAAATTTTTGAATGCATTGACCGCCGTTGTCTTTGCGGAATTCGCGGCAGATGTTGTTTTGCTCTTGATATTGTCCCAGGTTGTCGACACTTTTGATTTTATTGCGTTCCAGATGTTATTTGCTCCGGTTTTAATATTATTCCAGGTATCAATTGTTTTTGTGGCAACATTTTCAGCTGTGCTTTGCGCCTTGCTCTTGATCCCGTCCCAGGCATTCGAAACAGCGGTTTTTACATTATTCCAGATTTGGGAGGTTTTTGTCTTGATCGCTTCCCAGGCATTTGATATTGCATCCCGGACAGTCTCTACGGCATTTGAAATAGCAGTTTTTACTGTCTCCCAAACTCTGGATATCCATTCGGTGATTGCTCCCCAATTTTGAATAATCAAAATTACCGCTGTGATTGCAGCAATGACACCGGCGATAATTAGAGATACAGGTGATAAGGCAAGACTTAGCGCTCCAATCGCTCCTACAATCCCAAAAATGACAGGTGATAGCAGCGTAATAGCAGCGATAACCGCGCCGATCACCTTTACTGCGTTTTGTGCCGGTTCCGGAAGCTGCTGAAACCAGTCCACAAATTTTCCAATAGCGTCCGCTGCCGCGCTCATTACCTCGCTCACAATCGGCATGATCTGTTCAGCCAGTCTACTCATTGCTTCATCAAATTTCGCCTGCGCTTCATTTGATTCGACAAGGGCGGCGTTTGTTTCACGGTATCCCTGTGCTACTCCTTCGAGTCCCTGAGACGACAGCACATCCATAATCATCTGTGCTCGTTCGGATTCGGAATTGGTACTTTGCAGCTTTTCATTAAATTCATCTTCACTGATTCCAGCCCAGTTCAGTGCATCGGCAAAAGTTCCGGTAACCGTTCCAACTTGTGCCGTCTCATTAATTGCTTCTGCCAAGCCGTCAATCGGGATAGAATCGCCATACTGCGCCCATGCTCCGATTGCCAGTTCGGTCATTTGTACCAGATCAGACTGTGAAAGGCCAAGTGCCTGTAGGTTTGCCGTTGCTGTGGCTGCCGTTTGCGTATCGCCTAATACACCGTAAAGCTGGGTATATACCTGCTCTGTCTCACCTGCCGAATACCCCAGTCTTTGTGAGGACGCTTCCAGCTGCCCCATGATTTGTAGGTACTCTTTTGAATCGTTGACAATACCAATCATGGCATCTCCGACACCAGAAATTGTATCGGCTAAATCAGAAAACGCTTGTGCTTTTGTTCCGGTCGCGATATCGTCCAGCTGCTTACTTGCATCATCCGCTTCATCCGCCATTTTTGAAAGCCCGGTTGCAGCGTCACGCGCTCCGCTTTCAATTTCATCCAGCATATTACCATTTTTGCTGATGGAATTATTCAGGCGGTTGATATAGTTCTGTGTCTCATTCATAGCCACAGAGAGTTTCGACACCGCTTCCGCCTGCTGATTAAATGCGCGCTCCGCCTTTCCGGCTTCCACGGATGTTTCCCCGTTTTCTTGAGCAGCTTTTTGGTATGCGTCTCCCAACTCGCGGAGCTTCTGCACCTGTTTGGAATACTCCGCTTCCAGCAGACTGTATTTCTTCCGCTGCGCGTCCAGCTGTTTTTCCATGACGCGGCTTTTTGCAATCAGCGCATCCTGGGAATTTTCATTCTCTGCGAATTCGCTGTTGAGCGCCTTTAATTCTGATCCGTACTCCCGAAGAGAATTATTAATCGCTTTGATCTGGGAATTGAATTCTTTTTCACCTTTTATACCAATTCGCGGGCCAATGTCATATCCTGCCATTTAATCCACCTCCGGGATTCCGTCATAATGAATTCGTTGTCTAAGTTTCACTGAGCCGTTTTCGGACGCTGCATAAAAATCAGACAGGTCGGACAATTCGCCAATCGGCATAACCATAAATTCACGCGTTGGAATCCCCATTTTTCGCGCGGAAACAGAGAGCCACTCAAGCGATTTTACACTTGAGCGGCTTCCGCGTTTTTTCCTGTCTGTTTTGCTTCAACCTCTTTTTTTGATCCGGTATTGATGCATTCGGAAATTTTATCTACAATTTCTTCCACTTCTGTGACGTCAATTGCAATTTCAATGACTTCCCTTGGAAGAGGCGTCCATTTTCCATCAATCACTGGTGCATCATCCGGAGCCGGGATATCTGCTTCGAAATAATTTTTGTAAGCACATCCCTGGGAAATCAAAAGGGCCAGCATATCAATTAAGATATCAATCTCATTGCCGCCAGCCTTTTTCATTTTCTCCATTGCCTTTTGTGTGCTTCCGAATTTTTCCGCAATTTTTTTCGCCGCCCCAAGTGAAAAACTCATCGGGTAATTTTTACCGGCTATTTTTGTGTATACAATCCGATTCATAATCAGCCCCCATTTGTCACAGCGGCCACCATTCCGACACCGATCGCTTGATTCTGGCCGTCTACCTGCGCCACATACACGATAGTGCCGTTTGTGGCTGTGATGTCTTCGCCGGATGTAAATTCTGTCCAAGATGTCAGTTTCTGTTTATAGGTCGGGGCTGGCCCTTCCGTGGAATATTTATAAGACGCGCCGGAAATCGGATTTCCGATGGTGATTTTTGTCTGGCCGGATGCCGTCCCGGCTGCGGCAGTCAGTTCCACTTCCTCCAGAACATTCAGCATTGTTTTCAGATATTCCATAGCTGCGTCATACGTGTCAAACCACGCTTCACGCTTCCACGGATGATTCAGTCCGCCAGACGCCTGCTCAGATTTTTCCAGTGTGCATTCCAATTCTTTCGTCTGCCATTCAATAGATTCACCCATTGTGGTAGCGGCTTCGGAAGGAATAGAAGGTGTCACTCTGCACAGCAACACCGCCCTGTATTTATCCACATCGTTGATCTGTTTCACTTCTACGATTCCAAATCCAAACGGCGTGGACGGCGCGTCATCATCATACACCAGCTCGGTTACTGTGCTCTGTCCGATTTGTGTCTGAATTTCTTTCAGATTCAGCAGAAATTTTGACGTCCGCTGGTCAAGATCGGTCGTGTTCAGGGTCAGCGTACCGCCATTGAATTTTCCGTAGTCGTGTTCGGCAATCTGGTCATCTCCGTAAAGCGGATTGTCGTCCGTCAGTTCGATTTCGGAACTGTATTCCACTGCTTTTCCAGCAATAAAGCCGTTTGTATATGTAACCGCATTGCCGTCATAGTTGTACCGGCCAAAGACCGGCAGCCGTAAGCCTTTTGTAGCCATAATTATCTCCTTTACTCAAATTTTCTTTGTAAAGCATCGTCAATTTCTTTTTGCATCTCGCTTTCCGCTATTTTTCGCGCTTTTGTGACAGCAGATCGGAAAACAGGGTGCTTTTTTCGAAAAGAAGTGCCGGACTCAATACTTCTCATCAGCATTGCGTTCGGCACTCCGTTTGGATATTTCTTTGTCTTGACGCTCCCGTATCCATCCACACCAGGTTTTGTCTGGATGTAGTCGCCGCCTTTTTCGATCGGCGCAAGACCAAAAGCATTAATCAGGTCGCCTTTTTGTCTGCGGCTTATCCCGATCAAAGGATTCTCCGGCGTTCCGATAGGCGGCAAGCCATTTTTTCCCTCTTGAATCGGGAGGGATTCCAGGTTTTGTCGGATCGCGTCCGCCACGATACCGGCACCTTTATAAACAGCTTGTTTCACAATTCCTTCGGTGTCTTTGTAAAGACTCTCCAGTGCTTTCTGGTATGCGTCAAAATCACCAAATTCAATTGTCGCCATCAGCCCACCTCCCATACCCATTCATAATGGATAAATTCGGTTTCGTCTTCGTACTGGACGGAATTCAAGTAAAAAGAGACGCGGTTGCTTACCAACGCCTCCTGAATTTTATCTATGATTTCGTCCATATCTTCTTTTGTGTAAAAATCAATTGTCCCCTGTATGGACTGGTTTGTCTTTTGATCGTCACCCTCCACGGATGATCCTTCCGAATCTTCCGCCCAGACAATATATTTATCCGGTTTTTTCATCGCTTCATAATGCGACACCGGCGGACCGATATCTTTAAGAAGCTCCGGTATGATCCGAATCTTTGAAAGCATAATTTTCACCCAGCCTTTCCAGGGAAAGTTTTGTGATCCGCAATCCGTCATCATCCAGCTGCGGCTGGATCATCGCCAAGCGGTATTGGTTTCCATTTTCTAAGACGCAAATATCCAGTGATGAGATATCGTTCCACCCCGGGATATTCACAACAGATTCAATTTGCTGTCGCGCCTGAAGAGCCGTGTAATACCGCGTGATGCCCAGCGTATCATATCCAAAATAAAATTTTTCCTTCTCCACCAGCACGGGAACCGGCTTCATGCCTTCTTCTGCTGCGTTTTCTGTTGTACAGATCGTCAAAATGCCATCATCAAAGGTCATGATCCACCTCCGCTATGCTGTGAAAAATGGATATTATTCAGCCGGTACCGCAAAAAGCGCGGCATGGCTGTATCTGCTGCGGCTCTTTTCCGGAAAAGATAGGCGGCGTACTGAACCACCGCCATATCAATATCCATATCATTTTCCACAAGAGTAATTCCCTCTCGCTGGATCGCCGCTTTTGCCGTCTCGATCAGAGACTTTAAAAACACATCGTTTGCAGATGTCAGCATTTGTAGATCACTTTTCAACAGCGTCAGTCTTTCTTCATCCGTCAAGAGGGATCACCTCCTCAGGCTGATTTTGTTACGTTTACGGTATATACCTTAACGGCATTTCCATTCTTGACTGTGATGGTCATCGGATGAGCCGTAGAGTCAGCAGTCCATTTCACAGCGCTTCCGTTGACAACATTCTTGCCACCGTAGGAGATTTCCACTGCTGCGGATGCCTGCGCCGGTGTTGCGGTCACGGCATCAGATGCGTTTGTCGCCGTCACATTGTAGGTCAGTGTGTCCGGGTCAAAGGACAGACTGTAAGAGCCAACAGTCAGGTCAATCAGATCAGCGTCATTTGCGGTATCGGCAGCAAAATCCATTGCGGTTGTTACGCTTGTGTTGTTGATGTTGATTGCCACAAATGCACCCGGGATGATTGGCATACCGTCAGCACGCGCTTTTCCACGGAACACCGTGTTGTCCTGGATAAACTGCACGTGTTCGGACTGGTCGATGCGGATGTCTGCGCGGTCAGCCCATACATACAGATCACCATATCCACCGATGATGTCTCCGTCCGGAATGAATTCCAGTACGTCCACGTCACCAGTGATGATCGGCAAGTTTCCGTACAGATTTGCCACGATGTCGCCGGATGCAGTAAAGGTAATCAGTTTGGATTTCAGTTTCGCGTAGGTACGGCTATTCATCGCCCAGAACTGGTTGCCGCGGGAATATCTTGTAAAGGTATTTCCAGCTGCCAGTGTGAGAGCGCTCCAGAACTGCGCGCCAGTCATGGAATCTCCGTTGATGCTCAGGATATTAGACTCATGAAGGTCAACCCAGGCAGGCGCATTTGCAGGATATCCGGAAGGCTGATCTTCCTGTGCTAGACGGGTTACGATACCAAGCGGCATGTGAGCGGATGCGCCTTTTCCGTAGAGGATCGCTTTATCTTCGGCAAGGCCGATGGATTCAGAAATCATTTCCACAATCCAGGAAGCCAGGTCAAGGTTGCTCACTGTATCCTCCAACAGGGAGTTGCAAACCGGTACATATCCGGCTACCTTATAGCCGTCCAGCGTCACCTGGTTAAATACAAAAGACAGTTCATTGATTGCGCCGCACATTTCTGTCCAGATCGCTTCTGGTACGGTTCCGGCGATGGTCTGGCGAGCCTGCCCCGGTACGCTTCTAACGCGAACGCGGTTCAGCAGCTTGGAGTAGCGATACATATTCTCGGAAATCAATTCCAGGAATACCACCGGGATTTCCAGGTCTCCGCCGGTGATCGCCCTGGTGGAGCTTTTCATGGAACGAATTTTTGAAAGAAATGCCTTTACGTCTTCTCTTTCTACAATGCTTTCCCTTGTCTCCATAGGAAGTGAGTCAAAGGCTCTTACATTCATAGGCAGTTTACGGATATCTCTGGTAATCATCTCAACACCTTTCCTTTCTTTTCTAATCGGCTTTTTTACGGGGGCTGCGGTTCTAACCGGCGGATCCGTTTCCGTTGCGGCTAGTTCATTTTCCAACCCTGCAATCTCTTCATTCAGCCTGGCTTTGCTTTCTTCATGCTCGGTTTTTTCTGCTTCGAAAGCTTCTACCTGCTCGCTTACTGCTTGCTGTTCTTCCTCGGTCTGGGCTTCCTCAATTGCCTGTTCGAGTTCGGTTTCTCTTGTTGCAAAGTCAGCGTCTTTTTCTAGCAGTGCATTTAATTCGCTTCTTTTTTTATCAATTTTTGATCGCAGCATAATTGCCTTTAATGCCATCGTCTTACTCTCCTTTCAGGCGCGCCCTCATAGACTTCCGCCATTCTTCTTTTTTTCGTTTCTGTGCTTCTTCATATTTCTGCCGCGCGTCTTCCAGCTTTTCGCGGGCTGAAATGCTGGTCGCTTTGTAGGCCGGGAAGGTGCAGGGAGACACTTCATAAAGCGGATCTACCTCTGTGATTTTCGTGTGGTAGACTCCATCGTCATCCCACCACTCTTCCTGCCGCGCGATGTCAAAACCAAAAGAGCAGCCATCCACATCGCCCCGGGCAACCCTGGCATATGCGTTGACTGCTTCTTGATCTGCTTCATTGATTTCGACTGATCCAAACAATCCGGTTTCGTCTTCGCGAAGTGTTGCGGTTCCGTTCCCGGTCGCCCCAAGGACAATGTTGCTGTCGTGATTCCATAAGACTTTTACGTCCTGTCCACTCGACAGATATCTTGCAAAAGCTCCGCGTTCGATAGTTTCAATCCACCCATCCCACACCTGATAAGGCTCACCAAAGACAGAAAAATATCCTTCCAGATATCGCTTTCCACCTTCTTCGCGGATTTTTGCATCTTTCATTTTTAAAATTCGCTGTTCCACTTACTCACCTCCTAACTTCTTCTGATCCCCGATCATCCCAGCGGGTATGAAGTTTTCTAATATGATTAGTTCGGCGTCTTCAGAAATCGGCGGAAGACTCAGCCAATCCCTAACCTCATCACGCGTCATAATCCCGCGTATATACTGATCGTCCGCAATCGCAGCCAGGTCTCGCAATTCGTAGTTGTATAGGGATCGCGGATTAAATTTGAAATACAAGTCCGGGCTGTATAACAGCTTTTTTGTCAGCTCCTGCTCAATCATCTGCGCCAGCGGCATGATCGTGGAGGAAATAAAATTGTTCCATTCCTCCCTCTTGAATTCCCCGACACCCAGTAAAAAAGGCGGCACGCCCAGGATGGCTGCCACCGTCTTTTTATCCAGCTGCACCATTTCTGACAAAGCCAAGTCAGATAGAGACAGCGGACGAATCTGTTCTACATCAAACTGTTCTGCAGGGATGATCCAAGGCTCTCCGGCCTGTGTCGTGTCTATGTAATTTTGCAGTATGCTGGCGCGCCCTTCCGGTGTCGCAAATTCTTCCGTCAGCCCATCCGCTTTTACAATGATGGACGGTTTCCATTTTGACTGCATAAATCCTTTTTCCGTCACGGATGCCTGCTTTAAATTATCAGCCACATCCTTCAAGACAACTTGAAGACCTCTTCCCATCCACGGATATAAGTCACCAGGATTTAAAATAAAGTGCAGCACTTCATCCGGGTCATATTCACGGCCATTGATCGCTACCGTGTAGTCCCATATCCCATCCGGGATAAAGCTGACCATACTGGCCGGCACCGGGTTTAAATCTTCCAGGTATCCCCTGCGGAATTTCGGCCACACCACTGCATTTCCATCACCGGATAAATACATTGTCCGGACGATCCACTGGACGAAAGATGATCGCGTCATATTGCGATTCGGATTAATGTCAATTTTCCGGGAAAGTTCGTCTTTCACCCGGATGTCTCCATCCTCTGTATTCCTCATAAGATGGATAGTCATAGACCCGATCAGCTTTGATATCTGATTAACCGCCGTGATAATTTCCGGGTTGTGATCCAGACTGATATATCCTTGACAGGTCAGGGAATCAAAGGCTTCCTGACTACACAACCAGGATACTGTTTTGCTCGCCGGCTCAGCTCTGGCCTTCATTTTTCGTTTGCTCTTTTTGCTCATTCTTTTTTACCTCCAAACCATTCTTGCGCTTTCTTGCTTCTTTCCAGATTTTCCAGATACCGCACACACGCAAAAACCGAAGCGTCGAATATATCAATCCGTTGCTCCGGTTCTATTTTTTCGTATTGGATCATGTCGTCCGTCTTCTCAACGGCACTTACATTTTCCACGCAATACTCAAATGCTTCGCTGTGTAGGTAATATAAATTTCCGTCTTTCGCGCTCTTTTCGATGTGCCGGAATCCTTCTGACTTTTTAAAGTAATACTGTGGCTGATCTATGATTTTAAATCTAGCTTGTTTCATACCGATAAAATATTCCCGGCAGAATTTACGGTCATGGCCTACCTGGGATATCTTAAATCCCATGTCACGCATTTTCACAAACCAGTTGACCACATCTGAATGATTGACAGTCGGACTATTACACATCGTCAGCCAGCCATCGTCTTGCCAGCCGAAAAGTGGTATGTTGTCCTGATCCGCCTTGATATGTGCCGCCACCACCGGAAACCACGCGTGAGTGATGATGATATCCACGCCTTTATAATTTCCGAATAGTGCAGCAGTCGTAAGGTCGTGTAGCTTCGACAAGTCCGCGCCGCCATACCATTTGATCGGAAGCTTCGACAGCTGTTCGATTGTCCAGTCGTATTTTTCATCAGACCTTCTGAATTCGTCGATATTAAAGTAGGCCTTCAGCGCATTCGTATACACATTCAGAGATTTCGCAAAAAAATCTTTCCGCTGCTGCGGATCATTGAGCGCCTGCTGCGCATCGTTCATTAATTCATCCGGCCGAATTGAAACACCATATGCCGGGTTTGCCATCTCATGAATTTTCGGATCTGTGAAATCCACTGACCCGTCTTTAATTCCTTCCGGCGCGCAGCACATAAAAATAAAATACTGCTCATCCTTCACGGTTCCATCCAGCACCTTCCGGCAGTATTTCAATCTCTGTCCCAGGAAGAGCTGCTCATTATCTCCGGCCGTTGAAATTCCAATAATCAATTTATTTGTGTAGGCCTTCATGGCTTCCTTGAAAAGATTATATTGTTTTGGTTGTTTGAACGCATGAATTTCCATCATGTTATCGTATGGGCTTTTTATCCCATACTTCTTACGGTTTCCCGTAAGTTCGGCGTACATCATCACCCCGTAGGGTGTCGGTCACTCTTGGAGGAATTTTATTCTGCAAGCAGGTTCATCCTCTACGCTCTACGATGTCGCAAACGCTTTAATTTTTGCGATTATCACGGTATTCACATGACTTTAGTCTAACATAGCAATATTTAAGTTTTAGCGTTCACCGTTTTTGACCGATTTTCATTATACTGTTACCAGTATACGGGACAAAATCTATCCGTTATGGCAATGTTGCAATTCAAACTATCTTGTGCATCCGGATTCGCCGCCAAAGCCCTTATATAAAACATACCATCTGTTAATGTGCTTTCCATGCTGTGTTCGTTGTTGTTATCAATCACTTTGACGGCTCCTCCGTCTTTGGCATTTTCTCCCATCCTGTTTACGTTGTAATTCAAAAAGTTAAAGCTTTCTAAGGACTGCATAAGAGCCGCAGATGCAATGTAACATTTACTTCCGCTTTTCCGATAAAGCAAGGACAAAGACCATGCAAGTGCAGCGGCAAGCCCTGTTTTTCCATTCTTTCTTGGAACAAATATGAGCGCTTCGTGGTATTTAACAATGTTCGTATTTGCCAGCTTTAATCCAACTAAATTATACAATATAAATTTCTGGTAAGGTTCCAGCAAAAATGGCGATCCCCTTAGTGGCGTTCCATCCATCTTTTCTCCTTGCTGGTGACAAAGAGTATTTTCTATAATCTGTATACAAAACTCAGCCGACTTGTAATCCATCCAGTAATCAGGATTTTCTAAATCACGGAAAAATCGATCAACAGCCTGTTTCAATTCCACACAGGCAATTTTCCTTCCGTCCCGAATACTTTCTGCGTATTCCAAGACGACCGGCCAATTTTTATGTTTCGATTTCGGCAAGTGCCGCAGCCAGCCCTTTCTTCTTCATATCTTTCTTTGCTCCTTCTCCCGTGATTTTTTTATAGCTGGATGGCGTCAATCCAAGTTCCCGCCAGTAAGACAGCGCAGTCTTGTTCTGATCGTCCCACATAACCAGCAGCGGATTCTTTGTCAGGTTTGTTGATCCACCCTGATTTGTGTGCTCGATTGCGGACTTACCGCCGGACTTTTTAAATTCCTCATAGGTCTTGTCCCGCTGCTCCAAAATAGCGGCCAGAGAATCAATGACGCTGTTATAGCTTTCTTCGTGGATGCCTAATGCGTCCAGCTGCTTCAATATGATGTTT
>ERZ1664508.6-NODE-6-length-23750-cov-7.959063_pt1 | contig 23750 bp, 22 predicted proteins | sample MGYA00575339_ERZ1664508 | MGnify/ENA primary metagenome ERZ1664508 (study PRJEB40874, sample SAMEA4040765) | Gallus gallus | biome: gut; material: content | place: India | collected 2016-01-01 | study: EMG produced TPA metagenomics assembly of PRJEB14491 data set...
GACAACAAGGTAACATGGTTGTTACATAACAACCGGAAGATGGACAACTACTTGGAACTGGAAACATTCAGCAAGGACGAACGTCTGTGCGGTTACGTGTGTGACACGCTCCGAAGCCTGCCGGAAACCCCGACACTGGCGGCATACAAGGACTACAAGGCAATCATTGTCCTGCTTGGCATATCCACCACGCACTATGCCATCTTGGACGAACTGGCTGAACAACACCGCAAGCGGAACGACATCCCGGAGCTAACCGCCTACTGTGATGCCCTCCACTGGATGCGACCGGGACGGCAATACCTCTGCAACGTATATAATACCGTATGTCATGCTTTCCATCTGCTACGAAGAAACCCGGTGAGGGACAACCGTCTGCTGATTACGGAACAGGAATTGCGTCACGCTGAACGAATGTTGCCGGAACTGGGCAAGCAAACATTCATCGAAATGGTTCGGATGAAAGGTTATAAAATATATAATGCCGAAGAGCTTGCCGAAAAGTGCGGTATGGAATACGGATCTTTCCGGCGTAAGATGAAAAAGGTTACCGGATATACCGCCAAACAGTGGGTTATAAAGGAACGGGCAAAAGACGTGGAACATTACCTGATGAATACCAGCTTCACACTTACCGAAGTAGCGTTTACAACCGGATTCGCATCCACATCGAACCTGAACGACTTTTGCCGGGCTTACCTGCTTGATACACCGGGAAAAATCCGAAGGAAAGCGCAGGAAACAAGAAAATGCACAGATATAAGAATGTAATGTAAAAAACGAAGAATAAAATGATTTTCAGTCGGTTGTAACTTTGCATCAAATAATGGTTCAAAGTTATGGAAAATATAAAGCCCCTGAAAACATATTTTGCGGAACTCCTGCAACAAACAGAATTACAGATACGTGACTATGAGGAAAAAGCGCCTGACATCCTGTCCTTATGCAAGATGGTTGTGGACTACCTGCAAGGCGTGCTGGAGAAACTGAAAGCCTTTATCATGGCTTACCGCTTTGAAAGCCCGGAAGAAGAAATACATTTCTTCAAAGCTCAAAAGCCGCTCATAGTAAGCAAAATCATCTATTACAATACTGTCTATCGGATAGAACTACGTTTTCCAAGCGGCAGCATGGAAGTCCAGAAAGAATTTATCCTTTCTGAAACCCACAGGCTTTCCGTATTTTTCCACCGCAATTTGAGTTTCCACGAATATTACCGCACAGATGCCACCTACTTGGATAGCAAATACTTCCTGCGTGGAAAACCTGACATACAGATAATTGTAGATAACTTCTACTATGAAACAGACCCACAGTTCAGCACCAGTTACGATTTCAAGGTCGCCAAAATCAGGGCGAACCAACTGCTGGAAATATACCTGACAAACAGGCTGAACGAACTGGAACGGCGGGAACAACGGCAAGGGATAAAGAATAATTTTACAGGGAAGCCCATACGCTGGACTGGCACGAAACGGTCATTGGTGGAACTTATCTACTCACTGGACACGGCAGGCTGTCTGAACAAGGGAACGGCTGACATAAAGGACATTGTAGCCTACTTTGAAGAAATGCTGGATATAGATTTGGGGGATTTCTACCATACCTACATGGAATTGAAAGCCAAGATGAAAGACCGTACCAGCTTCCTTTCCATGCTGAAAGAACGCTTGCTGCAACGTATGGAAGAACAGGATTGAGCAATTTCATTTTAACAAAATTTATTTCGCCACAGGTGGGTTCGCCTGTGGCGATTTATTTTTCTGCAACCCCGAATTTTGCAGCGAACCAATTAGTTAGCGATATGGAAATAATAACATTCGAGTCAAAAGCCTACAAGGAGCTTGACAACAAGATTACCGCCATAGCGGATTACATCTTCAACCATTTGGATTCCGGCAAACCCGATGAAGATGAAATTTGGGTGGACAGTTACGAAGTATGCACATTCCTGAAAATCAGCGACCGTACACTGCAACGCCTGCGGGCGGCAGGACTGGTTTCCTATTCCGATATAAAAGGGCATTATTTCTACAAAATCAAGGAAATAAAACGTCTGCTGGAAGAACGCCTGATAAAACGGGAAAAGGAATATATAAACGACCTGATAACCAACCATCATCAATATGTTAAAGAAAGAAGAAATACTAAGCCGAACAAATAACGGCTTATCCGTTTTCAAGCATTATTTACCGGGTGAATGGCGAATAGGCAGGCATTTCCTTAATCCCTTATACGAAGATAGAAAAGCATCCTGCAACATCTACTTCGACCGCCATAGCGGTATGTACAAGATGAAAGACTTCGGCAACGACAATTACAGCGGCGACTGCTTTTTCCTCGTGGGGCAACTGAAAGGGCTGGACTGTAACCGGGCTTTGGACTTCATCGAAATACTGGAAACCATCGACCGGGACTTGGGGCTGGGCTTATCTTCCGGGACACCCGTTCCTATATCCCAGACTACCGACAAACGTATTGCGGCGAACACACCTGTTGAACCGCCCGAAAAGCCTGTCAAGCCTTACCAGTTCAGGGAACAGAAATTTTCCACCGCAGAAATGGAATACTGGCGGCAGTACGGCATCACTCCCGAAGTGCTGGAGCATTACAAGGTCTGCTCACTCCGGGAATACAGCAGTGAAACGGCAGAGGGAAAGCCATACACCTACATTTCATCGGCGGCAGAACCGATGTACGGCTACAAGGGCAAACAGTATATCAAGCTGTACCGTCCCTTTTCCACACCCCGTTTCCTATATGGCGGCAGCTTCGGGGAAAACTACTGTTTCGGATTGGAGCAACTGCCCGCCAAAGGTGACACATTGTTTATCACGGGTGGCGAGAAGGACGTACTTTCACTGGCGGCACATGGCTTTCATGCCATCTGCTTCAACAGTGAAACGGTAATGATACCGTCCACGCTGGTTTATCGGCTGACATTCCGTTTCAAGCACATTGTCCTGCTTTTCGACATGGACAAGACAGGCAGGGAGAGTTCAAGCAGGCAGGAAAGACTGCTGGGGGAATTTGGCGTGAAACGCCTTTCTCTACCGCTTCCGGGCACGAAAGAGGAAAAGGACATATCGGATTATTTCAGGGCGGGTAACACCCGTGAAGATTTCCTGAAACTGTTTATCAGATTTTTAGACGACCTATATAGCGACACACTGATTATGCTTAAATCATGCGAGATAGACTTCAACAACCCGCCCGTCAAAGCACAGGTCATCATTTCGGCGGGTGATGTTCCACTGGGAACACAAGGCAACCTGTTCGGCATCACCGGGGGCGAGGGAACGGGCAAGAGCAACTATGTAGCCGCAATCGTGGCAGGCTGTATCAGCCCTCCCGATACGGAAACAGACACGCTGGGCATACGGATAACCGCCAACGACAGGCACAAGGCGGTCTTGTTCTATGATACCGAACAGTCGGAAGTACAGCTTTTCAAGAACGTAAGCAACCTGCTGGCACGTGCGGGGCAAAAGGAAAAGCCGGAAGAACTGAAAGCGTTCTGCCTTACGGGAATGTCCCGAAAGGAACGGTTGAACGCCATAATACAAAGCATGGATAAGTTCTACTACCAGTATGGCGGCATCCAGTTGGTTGTCATTGACGGCATCGCCGACCTCGTAAAGAGTGCCAACGATGAAGCGGAAAGCGTGGCGGTGATAGATGAACTGTATCGGTTGGCGGGTATCTACAACACCTGCATACTTTGCGTGCTTCATTTTGTCCCGAACGGATTAAAGCTGCGTGGACATCTGGGAAGCGAACTGCAAAGGAAGGCAGCTACCATCCTGTCAATCGAGAAAGACGATGAACCCACGCAATCGGTAGTGAAAGCCCTGAAAGTAAGGGACGGAAGCCCGCTGGACGTGCCGCTGATGCTTTTCGCATGGGACAAGAAAGCCGGGATGCACACGTACCGGGGCGAAAAGCCACGTGAAGAAAAAGAGAAGCGCAAGGAAAGGGAACTGGTGGGGGTAGCCCGTGATATTTTCGGGCGGCAGACACACATCACCTACATAGACCTTTGCGAACAGTTGCAACAGGTACTGGACATCAAGGAGCGGACAGCCAAGAACTATATCCGTTTCATGCGGGAGAAAGAAATCATCCTGAAAGACCCGGCAAACCAGAGTTATTTTATGATAGGTCTCATTTAATTTCAATCGGGGGTAGCTTATGTATATAGACAATGACAACTTCGTGGCATGGATGGAGCGTATCATGGACAGGCTCGACATGCAGGATAAAAAGATAGACCGTCTGATGAACAGCCACAACTGCCTGAACGGTGAAAAGCTGCTCGACAATCAGGACTTGTGCTTTATGCTCAAAGTGAGCGTCAAGACCTTGCAGCGTTACCGGAAGAAAGGCATATTGCCCTATCTTCTTCTGGACGGAAAATATTACTATCGGGCAAGCGACATACACAGGCTTATTCGTGAGCGCACGGATTAGACCGTGTTTTTTGTCATCATTCAATTAGCCGTGTCCTGCCCTGTTGTGATAACACGGCAGGATTTTTTTATTGTATGCCATGATTTCTCAATGATTTTCACTACTTTTGCAGAAATAACATAAGAGAATAACGGCGATTGAACAGCTTTGACTGTGATTTCGTCTTTATATATAACATATTCGTTCGCCGAATATCTCACTACGAAAACTGGCACTTTTCAAAAGAAACGGGATTTTCAGCGCAATGTCTATGCTATGCTTTGTCATAGCGTGGGCTTGCCTGTTTCGTTTCTTTAGGTATGCCAGTACCTCGTAGTGGAGCAGTGTAAGTTCACGCTTCTTTTTTAGGTACTGGCGGACAGTTGAACACGGACATCAAACTGTTAAATACCTGATAGTATGAAACAAATAAAAGCGCACATCGCCGTATCTCTTGACGGACATACAGCTACCTTAGACAAGGAACTGGACTGGTTACCCCGTGAAATAAAAAACATCATTGGCAAGCAATACTTGGAAGCGGATTGCCTGCTCATGGGAGCGAACACCTACAACTACATTTTTGAACACTGGGGCGGGTGGCCGCACAAAAGCAAGCGGTCTTTTGTGGTGTCACACTACGACACCAACGTAACGCCGGACTACGGGGTGGAGTTCCTGACCGAAGAACCGCTGCAAAAGGTTTATGAACTGAAACAAACGCATGACATACTGGTGGTGGGTGGCGGAAAACTGATTACCTCGCTGGTAAAAGCTGGACTGCTGGACAGTCTGACAATCTATACCGTCCCCGTTATGGTAGGCAAAGGCATCGGCTTTGTCGGGGAAACATTCGGCTCGCAGTGGAAGTTGTCGGAAAGTAACGTATTAGGAAACGGAATTGTCCGTTCGACCTACCTGTTTGACGGGGACATATAAAAAAATGCGCCCGGTTTCCCTCCGGGCGCAACCACTAAAATTTCAATTATCATAAGCCTTAAAACCCATCACAATGAAATTTCAGCGGTAAAGATAAGTCATTTCTTCGGCTTTCCTTTCTTTTCAGGGAATGAAAAAGCGACATTGAACTGTTCGTCCAGTACCAGCGAAGCATCGAATACCTTGCCGTTCTTTCCCTTGAAGCCCTTGATTAACCCGGTCTTCCGCTTCGTAACCAGTTCTACAACCTGCTTGTCGGTCAGTTGCTTGTCGCACTTGTTACGGAATATGGTAAGCGTACAGTCCACGTTGGAACATTTCGCCACTTTCGGGTAGAACAGGATGCGTCCGCTGCCACATTTCGGACAGGGACAGGTTTCACCTCCGGCAATGGACAGTTGTACGGAAAGCAGTTCCGCCGTGATTTGGGCGGCATAGACCTCGATGCCTTTCCTGAATGTGTCGGCATCCATGCAGCCCGCTTCTATCTTGGCAAGGGCGGTTTCCCACATACCCGTCATTTCGACATCGGCAATCTTCTTGTCCTTGACAATCCTGTAAACGGCAAGTCCCTTTTCTGTGGGTATAATATTCCTTTTCTCACGCACGATATACTGGCGTGCGAACAATGTTTCTATAATCGCCGCACGGGTGGCTGGCGTACCTATCCCGGCATCTTTCAGGCTGGCTTTCAACTCGGCATCCTCCAGTTCCCTGCCCGCATTTTCCATTGCGGCAAGCAGGCTGCTTTCCGTATGCAGCGGCTTCGGCTTGGTCTGCTTTTCGAGCAGATCCACGCCGGAGAGCGACAAGGTTTCTCCCTCCTGAAGCTGTGGCAGTCCGGCAGCTTCTCCGTCCTCGCCTGCTTCCTGTTCGTTGAACACAGCCCGCCATCCGGCTTCTTTCATTATCGCCCCTTTTACGGTGAAATCGGTATTTCCGGCGGACAATACAGCGGTGGTAACGTCTTTCACGCATTTGTCCGAAAAGGCTTCCAGCATACGCCCGGCTACCAGTTCATAGACCGCCCTTTCATCTTCGGAAAGTTCATCGGGCAGGTTCTCGGTAACGATTAAGGCATGGTGGTCGGTTACCTTGCCGTCATTCACGCTGCGGCGGTTCAGTGTGTTGCTGTTCAAGCTGGCGGCATATCCGGCAAAGCGGGGGTATTGTCCCAACAGTGCGATGCGTTCCGGCATTTCCTCGAAAACATCCTCCGAAATATAACGGCTTCCGGTTCTCGGATAGGACATCACTTTCTTTTCATACAGGCTTTGTGCTATCGAAAGCGTCTTGTCCGCTGAAAAATCCAGCTTCGTATTCGCTTCCTTTTGCAATGTGGTAAGGTCGTACAAAAGGGGCGGTTCTTGGCTGGTTTCTTTCTTCTCAACAGACTTCACCACAAGCTGCCCGGCATCCTTTACCCGTTGCAGGGCGGCTATGGCATCGGACTGCTGTTCCCACTTGTCGGTCGATTGGGCGGTGAAACCTATTCCCTCGCTGGCGGTCGCCGCTTTGAGCTGCCAGAACTTGGTCGGGACAAAATTCCTGTTCTCCAAAAAACGGCTGCATATCATCACGAGCGTGGGTGTCTGCACCCTGCCCAACGAGAACACGCCCTGTCCGGCGGCTACGCTCAACGCTTGGGTGGCGTTTATCCCTATCAGCCAGTCGGCTTCACTGCGGGACTTGGCGGAGAGGTAGAGGTTATCGTAACGTCCGCCCGGCTGCAAATTGTCCATCCCCTCACGGATAGCCTTGTCGGTAAGGCTGCTTATCCACAGCCGGACAAAAGGCTTGCGGCAGTTCAGGTAATGGAATATATACCTGAAAATCAATTCCCCCTCACGCCCGGCATCGGTGGCGACAATAATCCTGTCGCACTGGTCGAACACCTCCTTAATCACTTTCAACTGTTTCAACACGCCGGGGTCTGCCTTGTAGCCTTTCTCGGCTTTCACCTGACGGGGGATTAGCCGGAAATCGGACGGAAGTATGGGCAGGCTCTCCCTGCGAAAATTTGCTACGCCGTAGGCTTCGGGCATGGCAAGCTGTATCAAGTGCCCGAACGCCCATGTCACCATGTACCCGTTGCCGGACAGATACCCGTCATTCCTTTGTGTCGCCCCGATAATCCGGGCGATGTCTTTTGCCACGCTGGGCTTTTCCGCTATCAATGCAATCATAATTCTTCACTTTTTAATGGTAGGTACTACATTTTCATCCCTCTGGACTTCTTGGGCTTGTCCGCTTTCTGGCTCTTGTCCTGTGCTTTTTCCTGTTTCTCTTTCTGCTTGGCGGTGGGTTTCTGTTGTCCCTGTTTCAGCGGCTCTTTGGTCTGTTTGGTTGCTTCATCGGTCTTTCCTCCAGAATTGACCGCTACCTGCGTCCGGCTCTCGGAAACGGGGATAACATCTTTCGGCTGCACCTTGCCGGAGGATTTGCCCTGTGCTCCGGGCTGCACATGACCGTTGAACTCCACACCCTTGCCGTCCTTTAATCCTGTGACCTGCCGCTGTGCGGGCTGCTGCCCCTGCTGCAAGAACTGGACGGCAGACCTCGGCAGGAACTCCAAGCCACGCTCCACTGCGCTGACTTGAAGATAGGCACTGCGTTTCGTCCCGTCCTTGAATTGCAGGTTTTCCATCTTGACGGGTTTCCCGGCTTCAAAAGCGGCTTTCTGTTCCGGGCTTACTTTCACACCACAAACGGTATCGGGGCATTTCCACTTGTCTGCCCGCATGTACTCCAGTTCATGGGTGTATCTGTCCCGGCTGACGAACACGGGGATTTGCTCCCCGTTTTTCGGGTCTTTGATTGGGATAATACCGCCCAGATTGCCAGTTCCCAGCAGGTTGCCTTGTTCCTGCTTGGAAAATTCGTGCCCGTTATACGGGCGTTGAAGCAACTTTTCATCCATTTGCACGCCGTGCAGCTTAGGCACTACCGTCCCGTCCTTTGCCTGATAGAAAGAGAGCTTGACATCGGTAGGTTTAAGGTAGAAACCGCCTACCGTCCCCGAAACGGTATAGGTGTTGCGGGATTTGTAGCCACGCATCACCCTGTCGAAATCCTTTGTGTTTTTCAAAGTGTCGGCGGTAATGCCGACTTTCTTCAAGTCCTCCCAGTTTATTTTAGCCGGGTCGAAACGGTAGTCCTGCCTGCCCCCGTTATTGTCGGGATTCGGAACTCGCAACATTTCCACCCGTCTGTCGCCCTCCGGCGTGGGGTTGCGGTGGTTGTCCTCGATAGCTTTTGCGTCCTGTTCCGCTTCCATAGCCTTGCTGCGGAACAAAGCCAGTCCCTCCGTGTCCTGATACCTGCGGAAAAAATTGGAAATGAAGTTGCTGAACACATCGCTGTTCCTGTCCACCTGCATAAACTCACCGCTATGGGATTGGGTCGGTTCTACGGTCTGCAAATTGCCCTCGTTGTCGATACCTTTAACGGCACTCACTTTCCCCTGCTGTTTATCCAAGACCAGCAGCACGTCTTTTTCCTGCCCCTCTGCGGGCGGGTTCATTCTGTTTGCCATAAATAACTGGAATTTTAGTGGTTACGGGATTATTCCCGTCCAAAGGTAACGACTAAATATGCTATATTTTGACAGGCGGCAATGAGTGTCCCGATTTGTCCTGCGGTGTCCCGGTTTGTCCGGGTAGGATAAATCTCCAACTGATGATTGGAGAATTAAAAAGGGCATAAAAAAAGAGAGCGAAGTCAATCACTCTCTTTTGATGAGCCATTTATGAGCCATTTAATCATGTCTCTTCCGGCTAATAATCAGCATTTTGCAAAAAACGGCATTATATCCGTGATACGTTAGTGAGCCATTTAGGTGTATAATAAGTTCCCTTACCCACTTTTCCCTGCATATCCAGCCAGCCGTTCATTTGCTGGAGTATGCGGGAAGCTGTCGGTTTGCTTACTCCCAAAATTTCCTGCACGTCCGAGTTTGTCACACGCCCGTTCTTGGCTGCATACTCTATAACAGGAATATACCTTTCATCCACCCGCTGCGCCAGCAGTTGAGAACGTATATCGGTATAATAGGTAATCATCAGACCGCTTAACATTTCAAGTCGGGGCGGCAGCAATTTGTATGCGCTGACCGCTTCCAAGATACGCTTGTAGCCCCGTCCCCAGCTTTCGATGTCCCCGCTTCTGAAAAATGCGTTGGCGATTAACGGGTTATATGGAGAGGATGGATGGTTTTCAAAAAGCCTTTCGGTAGTCCAGTTCTCCGGCAACTGCCCGGCGTTCCAAAAAGTGATATGGTCGGGAAATACGCTAATCTGAACGGGCACGGCACTGGCGTAGTCCTTATGTGCTACGGCATTCATCAACGATTCCCTGATGGCTTCTACCGGGAACTGCGGCGTTTCACGCCGGGAAATTCCCTCGTATGAGATACGGTAAATCAGGTATTTGCTTTTTATCAAATCCATAGCCTTGTCCACCTGCTCCATCAAAGCACCGTGAATTTCGTCCTGAAACTCCAGATTGCCTTTGTCATCCCGGAAGAAACCAATCTTTATATATGCACCGAACACAAACCTTTCAGGGTCGGGATGGAACAGCAGCAGTGCTGCACGGTTCAAATGTCCGTCCTCGTCTATCAGACGTAAATCATGCAGCAGGTGTTCGGTCTTATCTTTCAAAACACCTTCGTCCACCCGTCCGCTCCTTGCCGCTTCCTTACGGAAACGGTTCAATGCACTTTCCGACAGTTCTTCTATTTTGGCTCTTTCTATGGGAAACTCGTCCCAATGCCTGCCTGTACGTTGCAGGATAAAGCGGTTCAAAGCCGCACCTTTCAACTCCTGCTTCGTACTGCCGCTGCGGTAATGGTACTGACCTTTATAATTGATAGGGTTTGAATAGGGCGGCACGTCTATTTCCACATACTCCAGCCCGTCTTTCTCCAACAGGTTTACGTCCACAATGATACCCAGCACATCACGGACTTTGTTCGGTATGTCCTCCAACAGTTTCTTGGCATCGGCAACGCCGACCACCTGCCCGCTGTTATTCATACCTATATATATTTTGCCGCCTGTGGCATTGGCAAAGCCGCATATCCATTTCAGGTACTCGTCCCGCCAGCTTTCTTTCCATTCTATATTTTGATTTTCATTCATAATCATTTCTTTATCTGCAAAATTAGCAAAAATACTGTGTGTCAGGAAAGAATATCGGTTATTCTTCTTCCTCCTTAATCAAATGGCATAGTTCCGGGTCGTTCTTGATACGGGTTATCTCGTCCTCGACAATCTGCCGGACTTCCTGCCGGATGCGTTCATAGTTGGCTTGTATTTCTTCTTGCATCCGGTCGTTGCCGTCCTTGTCGGTAAAGTCAATAATCTGCGGTAACTTCACGTAACGGGCGGTTTCCCGCTTCACCTTTTCGTTGTCCACTACGATTTCACAGTGGAAAATCTTCTGCTCTATCCGTTCATCGAAGTTGTCCGCCACCGCCCCCACAAACATGCCTTGCGTGAGGTTGGATATTTTGCTGGCTGGTATCAGGCTGTCCATCTGAGTACTTATCGAGGTGGACTTCTCCCGCTGGTTAATCGTCATGCTCTGCCGCTTCTGCAACACCTTTCCTAAACGTTCCGACAGGATTTTTGCCGTTTCACCTACCACCTGCCCGCTGAACACGTTACCCACCGTATTTTGTATCACACGGCTTTCCTTGTCCCCGTAATCACGGGTAAGCTGGCTGTAATCCTGAAAGCCCAGCAGAACCGCTACCTTGTTGCTTCGGGCAGTGGCAATCAGATTGTCCAGCCCACGAAAATAGATGGTCGGTAATTCATCTATAATCACCGAACTTTTAAGCAGCCCTTTCTTGTTTATCAGCTTCACTATTCTACTGTTATACAGTCCCAGTGCCGCCGAATAGATATTCTGACGGTCAGGATTGTTTCCGACAACCAAGATTTTAGGTTCTTTCGGGTTGTTAATGTCAAGTGAAAAATCATCGCCCGTCATTACCCAGTAAAGGGCTGGTGAAATCATCCTTGAAAGCGGTATTTTGGCACTCGCTATCTGCCCCTGCAACTGCTCTTGGGCATCGGATTCCCAAGCGTCCACGAACGGGGAAAGATAATTTTCCAGTTCGGGATAGCTGCGCAGAATCGTGAACACATCAGCGTATTTCTTGTTCAACAACTCTATGGCGTGCGGAAACGTACAATACTTACCGCCCTGATAGATACGCAAATACCAAATAATAGCCGCCAAAAGGATAATCGGACTTTCCACGAAGAAGTCGCCCTGCTTGCTTATCCAACTGCGGTTAAGGTTGAGCATTATCGTGTAGCTGGCTTCGTAAGCGTCCGCTATATCCGACATGAAGCTGGCGTTTATCGGGTTGCATTGATGGCTCTTGCGGGGGTCGTCAAAGTTGATAATGTAAAACTTAGGTTTTACCTTGTAGCCATCCAAGTGATTAAGCAGGTGATTGTAAGCGATTTCCGACAAATCAGGGAACTTATAATCATAGCAGTATAGTGCAAAACCTTTCTCGATTTGCTGTTTGATATAACTGTTTACCACCGCATACGACTTGCCGCTGCCCGGTGTTCCCAATACAAGGCTGGCACGGAACGGGTTCACCACGTTTATCCAGCCGTTATTCCACTTCTTCTTGTAATAGAACCGGGTAGGCAGGTTCACGGAGTATTCATTTTCTATCAAGCGGGTTTCCTGCATGAAGCTCTCGTTCTCGGTGTTAAAGACATCATCCATAAGATTGTTCTTCAATAGCCGGGACATCCATGTACCAGCCATAAGCAGGCAGATATAGCCCGCCGACAGCGTGGCGATGTAAAATGCCGTGTCCGCCGTATGTGGCAGGGGCAGTTCCAGCAGCCACCAGTTGAAGAAAAACAGCACGACACCCGCCGCAAGGCAGCAGTAAATCTTTGCCCAAGTTATCTTCTCGTTCTTTACCCCTTTTGTGCCGATACACGACAAGGCAAGGAACACCACCGCAAAAAGTTTCGTCCAAAGAACAGACGAGAACAGTCCGGTGGTGCGCTGGAAATTCCATAGGATTTTGTCCATCACCTCAAAGGTCACTCCCCACTCTTTCAGGCTGGAGTAACAGAACCAGTACACATTGATTCCCGCGAATAAAATACTGACAGCCCGCATAAAGTCCATGACCCTCGCAAGCCCCCTCAAATCATCTTCCTGTTGCATAATCGTATGTTTTTTATGTTAATCAGTTAGTCGATGCGCCTTGTACGCTTCTTTTTCTTCTTCTTTCTCTTTTGGCTGGCAGTGTCCTGTGGCTCATCACCGCCTGACGCACCACCACCCAGCAACCCACCGAAAGCCCCCAGTACGGAAGCCACACCCGAAACGATGTCGGTTTTCAGCGTGAAGTCCGGCTGTTCCTGATGTGTGGATTGCCCCTGCCGCATATCCGTTTTTCTTTCATCGGAGTATAAACCGTTGAACACGTTCGCCGAAAATTCCTTGCCCAGACGTGAGCCGTTCAGCACCACCCGGCTGTCGTGGTCGATGAACGTAACGCCATAGATGCGCCCGCTATCATTCTGACGGAACACCACGTCAATGCCCTGCCGTTTCAGTTCCTGTTCAAACTTTTGTCGGTTACGGGCGGTCTGCATGGCTGCGGCGACAATCTTCCGGGTACGCTCTTTCAGCTTCCCGTCCTTAATCGTCTTGCCAGACTTTTCCATCCTGCACAGCACCGCTTCGTAGCCTACCGACTTGCCGATGCGGGATGCCTTTACCGGGTTGCCCACCTTTTCGCCCTTATCGTCCGTGGCGGAATAGACAATGCCCTGATAGGGTCTGCCGTTTATTTCCCCCTTGACTTCCTCGGCGCACACGTTATAGGCGGCAAGCAACGCCCTGTACTCCCCGAATGACTGGAAACGGTAGCCGTAACAAGCCGCTTTTACGGTATTGCCAATCTGGTGCTTCAAGTCCCCGGCTGCGTAATCGACCTTTTTAAGTTCGGGGCGTTCGGCACGCTCCTTTCTCTCCGCCGGATGCAGGTTGTATTTCCGTTCCAGTTCACGGGTAATCTGCTTGCTTCTCCGGTGCTCGAACCTGTCATTCAGCGGCTTGCCGTTTTCGTCCACCCGTAAGCCCACGATGTGGATATGGTGGCGGTCGATGTCCTCGTGTTTATAGACCAAATAAGGCTGGTCGCCATAGCCCAACTTCCGCATATACTCCCGTGCGATGTCGGAAAGTTGGCTGTCCGAAAGCACGTCTTCCGGGTGCGGGTTTATGGAAATGTGCAATATCGGCTTCTTGGTGGACAAATGGACGGGCATCTGCATTTCAAAGCTGCGCATACACCCGCCGATGCTGGAATGCCCGTCCTCGTCCAACAGCATTTTATTGGAGAAAAGCACCTTTGCTTCCCCGTTGTCCACCTTTTCCTGATTGTATGCCAGTGCGCCGAACATGGAACTTCCCGTACTTATTTTGGCAACCATAGTTCCCTGCACTCGTTTGTCAGGTCGATAACCTGACGGTTCAACATAGCCAGTTCGGTAGTCGCTTTCTCCAGTTTATAGAGAAAAGCCAGTGCCTTTTTCTCCGAAAAGTTACTATTTAGAGCCTTTACCACTTGGTTGTAATTGACCGCAACCGCTCTGAATTGTGCATAAAATTCGGTCAGTCGGGCGCAATACTCGACCGCCGACTTGTCCACTTTCACTACCCGGAACGGCTCACCGAACAGCCGTGCGGCGATGAAACGGGACTTGCTCGTAACGCCCGACTGCTCCCATTGTGCGAGGAAGCGGGCGTTCTCCCGGTCATTCAGGTACAGCACATGGCGGTGCCTTGCTGGGTCTTGGAGGGCGGGGCGACCGCCCTTGTTGGTTCTTCTTGTTTCCATGCTTCTTTGAATTAAAAAATCACGACTTCGGAGTGGTTTTTACCCCCGCAAGGGGCAAGGCGTTTTCAGGCACGGAAAACGGTTTCGTGTGCCACGGAACACACCTTGCTATTTTCTGGCGAAAATCGAAAATCCGTCCGGGACGGATTGGGGTCTGCATCAGGCGGCAATCCCTGCCGTCCACCAGCACCGTTATACGTCTTTACCCCTTGCGGTTCGTTACTCCGCTGCAAAGTAACGGTGATTTATAATGCTGTAAAATAGGTAGTTGGTGGACAAAACGGGACACGAAAGGACAAATCGGGACACATCTAAAAACGGACGTTTTTTCTCCTTTTATTTGCATAAGATTTCAAGATTGAAAGCAAGATTGAAAGACACATTTCAATCAGGCAGGAACGGTTGAAAGCAGGATTTCAAGAAAACGTGATTGCTGGATTTCAAGAAAGAATGAAAGCAGGAAAGCAAGATTGAAATAAAGCAGTCTTTCCATATTTCAAGCCTGCAATATGGAAAGCCCGAATGATTGGAAGCAATAAACAAATATATCAACCAATAATGAACGGAAGCAATATGGAAAACGAGAAAACACCCCTTTATGTCGCCTTTTCCACCCAGAAGGGCGGGGTCGGCAAAACCACCTTTACCGTGCTTGCGGCGAGTTACCTCTATTACCTCAAAGGCTACGATGTGGCGGTAGTCGATTGCGACTACCCGCAACACTCCATTGCCGGGATGCGCAAGCGTGATGCCGAACAGGTCGGGGCGGACGAGGATTACAAGCGCATGGCGTATGAACAGTTCACCCGTCTGGGGAAGAAAGCCTACCCGGTGCTGTGCAGTTCGCCCGAAAAGGCGATAGCCACGGCTGACGGATATACGGCAGAAGCCGGACACGTGCCGGACATCGTGTTTTTTGACCTGCCGGGCACGGTGAACAGCGAGGGCGTGATAAACTCCCTTGCGGGCATGGACTATATCTTCACCCCGATTTCCGCCGATAAGGTGGTTCTTGAAAGCAGCCTGTCGTTTGCGGCGGCTATCCACAAGCTGCTGGTAAGGAACGAAGCCTGCCGACTTGCCGGGCTGTACCTCTTCTGGAACATGGTGGACGGTCGGGAGAAAACCGACCTCTATGCCGCCTATGACAAGACGATAAAGGAACTGGAACTGCCGCTGATGAAAACCTTTATCCCCGACACCAAACGCTACAAAAAAGAACTGGTGACGGACAGGAAGGCGGTGTTCCGCTCCACGCTCTTTCCCGCCAGCCGCCCGCTGGTAAGGGGCAGCAACTTGGAAGAACTGATAACAGAAATGATGTATTACATTAAATTACAATGATATGGCAAAGCAAAACGGCACTCTGCCGAAAATAGACGAGGATTTCATGCGGGAACTTATCTCGCAGGGTGTCCCCGCCAAGCAGGACAAGCAGCCGGAGGACATACCGAACCCCGGCGGCGAAACGGGCATCACCCAAGAGGGACAACAAACGGAAACGGTACGGATGGAGAAACCGACACCCCGCAGGCGCAAGGGTTGCACGGGCGACTACCGGGAAACCTACTTCCAGAAAGTGGAACTGGCAGACCGACAACCCTTGTACGTGAGCCGAGCCACCCACGAGAAACTGATGCGTATCGTGACGGTGATAGGCGGGCGCAAGGTGACGGTAAGCAGCTACGTGGAAAATATTCTGCTGCGGCACTTCGAACAGTACCAAGACGAGATAAACGCCTTGTACGAAAGCCACTTCCAAAAGCCTGTCTGACTATGGTAACCTATTGCATACTTACCGGGCTTCTGGTGTACTATATCGCCCTGTGGCTGTGGTATCGCCATGCGGACAACAGGCGTTCCGAAAAGGGAACAAATGATAAAACCGTTCCCGAAAGTCAGGCGGACGGCTACACGCTGATAGGCGAGAGCCGCTACAAGGGCGGACTAATCGGGACACCGCAGGACAAATCGGGACACCTCCCGCAAGCGGCTGAAAATGATACTATTTTTGCGGCGCAAGCTGCCGGACAACCGGACGAAACGCCCGGCTATGGGGATGACGAACCGGACTACGAGGACGAGGAAATCGCCGGGTACATGGAGGGCGACGACACGGGTCGGGCTACGGGCGTGAGCTTTGACGAGCTGGGCGAAGCGGTGCGCACGGCGAACGCCGACACCTCCACCGAAGCGGAACAGCGGCAAGCCGCCGTGACGCTGGCTCGGATTGAGGGGACGAACCTCTACGATGCGGTAGTGGAGAACATCAACGGCGGGCTGGCGAGGGTGGCGGAACTGCTTAAACGGAACGAAGCCGGACTGGTTACGGCTACCGTTTCTTCCGAAGCCGCCCCACTTGCAGGCAAGGAATACGAAGCGTTCGACATGAACGAGTATCTGTAACATAACAAGTAACGATATGAAGCAACGTGATTACGGTTGATTGGCAATACTGACACCAACAGACGGCATCCGTGCCGCAACCACTAAAATTTCAAATTATTCATCCGCCGTGCGGCAGCGGACTATCCACCCGCTGTCCCGGCATTAAAATCCAATTCGCAATGAAAAAGAAAATCTTTTTGTCGGCGGCTCTCCTTGCCGCTGTGGTAAGTGCCTACGCACAAGGTAACGGACAGGCGGGCATTACCGAAGCCACCAACATGATAACCGGGTATTTCGACCCCGGAACAAAGCTGGTGTACGCAATCGGGGCGGTCTGCGGCTTGATTGGCGGTGTAAAAGTGTATAACAAGTTCTCAAGCGGTGACCCCGATACCAGCAAGACCGCCGCAAGCTGGTTCGGGGCGTGCATCTTCCTGATTGTCGCCGCCACTATCCTGCGTTCGTTCTTCCTCTAAAACGGCGGCTATGTCTGAATATCCGGTAAACAGGGGTATCGGGAAGCCGGTGGAGTTCAAGGGGCTGAAAAGCCAGTACCTTTTCATCTTTGCGGGCGGCTTGCTCGCCGTGTTCGTGGTGTTCATCGTCTTGTTCATGGCAGGCGTGAACCAGTGGCTATGTATCGGTTTCATCGTGTCGGCTTCGCTGCTGCTCGTATGGCAGACTTTCCGGCTCAATGCCAAGTACGGCACGCACGGACTGATGAAAGCTGCCGCCCGCAAAAGACATCCCCGCTTCATCATCAGCCGAAAGGCGATACCCAGATTATTCACCTATAAAAAAAGGAAGGAAGAAAGACCATGAGGAATATGTTAAAGGCTACCACGCTGGAAAGGAAATTTCCCCTTTTGGCGGTGGAGAACGGCTGCATCATTTCAAAGGATGCCGACATAACGGTGGCTTTCCGGGTGGAACTGCCCGAACTGTTCACCGTCACCAGTGCCGAATATGAAGCCATACATTCGGCATGGTACAAGGCAATCAAGGTACTGCCCGACTATTCCATAGTACACAAGCAGGACTTCTTCATCACGGAGAACTACCAGCCCGACACCGGAAAGGACGAACTCAGTTTCCTGTCCCGGAGTTTTGAGCGGCACTTCAATGAACGCCCGTTCCTGAACCATTACTGTTACCTGTTCCTGACAAAGACGACAAGGGAGAGAAGCCGCCGACAGAGCGACTTCTCCACCCTCTGCCGGGGCAGGATTGTTCCGCAGGAGATAGCGGACAGGGAAACGGCTATGAAATTCATCGAAGCGGTCGGACAGTTCGAGCGTATCATGAACGACAGCGGGTTTGTCACGCTTACCCGGCTGGCAGTACCGGAAATCACCGGGCAGGACGGAAAGGCTGGCATCATCGAGAAATACTTCTCGCTTTCACAGACAGATACCACCTGCCTGAAAGACATCAGGCTTTACCCGGAAGAAATGCGTGTCGGGGACGACATACTGTGCCTGCACACGCTTTCGGACGTGGAAGATTTGCCGGAAAAGGTCGGTACGGACACACGGTTTGAAAAGCTGTCCACCGACCGGAGCGACTGCCGCCTGTCATTCGCCGCCCCGGTGGGCGTGCTGCTGTCGTGCAACCACGTCTATAACCAATACATCTTCATAGACGACCATGCCGAAAACCTGAAAACGTTCGAGCAGACCGCCCGGAACATGCAGTCGCTTTCCCGCTACTCCCGTGCCAACCAGATAAACAAGGAATGGATAGACGAGTACCTGAACGAAGCGCACAGCAAGGGGCTTGTCTCGGTGCGTTGCCACTGCAACGTCATGGCATGGAGCGATGACCGGGAGGAAATCAAGCGCATACGCAACGATGTGGGAAGCCAGCTTGCCCTGATGGAATGCAAGCCACGCCACAACACGGTCGATACGCCCACGCTCTTTTGGGCGGGCATACCGGGCAACGAGGGGGACTTCCCGGCGGAAGAAAGTTTCTACACGTTCTTGGGGCAGGCTCTCTGCCTGTTCGTGGAAGAAACGAACTACAAGAGTTCGCTTTCGCCCTTCGGCATCAAAATGGTGGACAGGGTGAGCGGTCGCCCGCTGCACATCGACATATCAGACCTGCCCATGAAGAAAGGCATCACGACCAACCGCAACAAGTTCATACTTGGACCGAGCGGCAGCGGGAAGTCTTTCTTCACCAACCACATGGTACGCCAGTATTACGAGCAGGGGGCGCACGTGCTGCTGGTAGATACGGGCAACAGCTATTTGGGGCTGTGCCAGCTTATCCACAACCGCACGCACGGCGAGGACGGGATTTATTTCACCTACACCAACGAGAACCCGATAGCGTTCAACCCGTTCTATGTCGAGGACGGGGTATTTGACATCGAGAAGAAAGAGAGTATCAAGACCCTTATACTCACCCTGTGGAAGCGGGACGATGAAGCCCCGAAGCGGTCGGAAGAAGTGGCGTTGTCCAATGCGGTAAGTGCCTATATCGAACGTATCACGGGCGACAGGTCGGTAACACCCTGCTTCAACACGTTCTACGAGTTTGTCCGGGACGAATACCGCCGACAGCTTGAACGGAAGAATGTCAGGGAAAAGGACTTTGACATTGACGGCTTCCTGAACGTGCTTGAACCCTATTACAAGGGCGGCGAGTATGACTACCTGCTCAACTCCGACAAGGAACTGGACTTGCTGCACAAACGCTTTATTGTCTTCGAGCTGGACAATATCAAAGACCACAAGATACTGTTCCCGATAACGACCATCATCATCATGGAAGCCTTTATAAACAAGATGCGCAAATTGAAGGGAATAAGAAAATTAATCCTGATTGAAGAAGCGTGGAAAGCGATAGCGTCGGCGAACATGGCGGACTACATAAAATATTTGTACAAAACCGTCCGAAAGTATTTCGGGGAAGCGATTGTGGTAACGCAGGAAGTGGAGGATATTATTTCCTCGCCTATCGTGAAAGAGAGCATCATCAACAATTCGGACTGCAAGATTCTGTTAGACCAAAGGAAATATCTCAACAAGTTCGACAGCATACAGAACCTCTTGGGACTGACCGACAAGGAACGTTCGCAAATATTGTCCATCAACATGGCGAACCATCCCGGACGGAAGTACAAGGAAGTGTTCTTCTCGCTGGGCGGCACGCAGTCGGCGGTGTACGCAACGGAAGTTTCGCTGGAGGAATATTACACGTACACGACCGAAGAAAGCGAGAAAACGGAACTGTTCGCCCTTGCCGACAAGCTGGGAGGCAACCTTGAACTGGCTGTCAAACGGCTTGCGGAGAGCAAAAGAAATCCCGGATTATCAACCACCTAAAAATAAACGATATGAAATTAATGGACAATCTGATTTACACGCTGCTGTCCGCCTGCCTGCTGGCTGGCTGCAAGGACAGTGAAAGCAAGGAACTGGAAAGGATGCGGGGCGACTGGGTACACGTCAGGGGACACCCGGCTTTCACACTCACGGAAACGGACGGCAGATACACCGTCACCCGTAAAGCGAATGTCAGGGGCAGGGTACTGGAAACGACTTATCCGGTGACAGAGCGGAACGGCTGCCTGTTCATTGAAACAGGCTTCGGCATACAGTTCACCTACGACAAAAGAACGACCGGATAACGCTCCTGCCCGGCGGCGAATACAGGCGTGTTACAAATCCTAAAAACAAAAAATGATGAAAAGAACGATTCTTCTTATGGCGGTATGCCTGTGCTTCATGGGCAGGGCATCCGCCCAGTGGGTGGTGTCAGACCCCGGCAACTTGGCTCAGGACATCATCAACACCGCCAAACAGATTGTGGAAACGGCGGGAACGAAAGCCAACACCCTGAACGGCTTTCTGGAAACGCAGAAGATTTTCCAGCAGGGGAAAGCCTATTACGATGCGCTCAAATCCGTGCATGATGTCGTCAAGGGCGGTATCAAGGTGAAGAAAAGCATCGAACTGGTGGCGGAAATCTCCGAAATCTACGTCAGGAACTACCAAATCATGCTCGCCGACCCGTATTTCACGGCGGACGAGCTGGCGACCATATCCTCCGGCTATGCCATGCTGCTGGACGAGAGTTCGGACGTGCTTCAGGACTTGAAAAATGTCGTGAACATCACGGGCATGTCGCTGACGGATGCCGAACGGCTGGCAATCATCGACAATGCCTACCGAAGCCTGATGAACTACCGCAATCTCGTGAACTACTACACCCGCAAGAACATTTCCGTGTCCTACCTGCGGGCAAAGAAAAAGAACGACACCGACCGGGTGCTGGCTCTCTACGGCTCGGCGGATGAACGCTACTGGTAACATCAAACGGACATGCCTATGTTGTTAGCAGTGGATTTTGACAACCTGCACCAAGTGCTGCGGGTGCTGTATGACGAAATGATGCCCCTGTGCGGCAACATGACGGGGGTAGCCAAAGGGATAGCCGGGCTGGGTGCGCTGTTCTATGTAGCCGCCAAGGTATGGCAGTCGCTCGCACGGGCGGAAGCCATAGACGTTTACCCGCTTCTACGCCCATTTGCGCTGGGGCTGTGCATCATGTTCTTCCCCACGTTCGTGCTGGGGACTATCAACACGGTGCTGTCGCCGATTGTGAAAGGATGCAGCCAGCTTATGGAAACGCAGACCTTCGACATGAACGAGTACCGGGCACAGAAAGACAGGCTGGAGTACGAAGCCCTGATGCGAAGCCCGGAAACGGCATACCTCGCTTCGGACGAGGAATTTGACAGGCAACTGGAGGAACTGGGCTGGTCGCCCTCCGACATGGTTACCATGACGGGCATGTACATGGACAGGGCGGCATACAACATCAAGAAATCCGTCCGGGACTGGTTCAGGGAACTGCTGGAAATACTCTTTCAGGCGGCGGGGCTGATTATCGACACGCTGCGCACGTTCTTCCTGATAGTGCTCTCGATACTGGGTCCGCTGGCGTTCGCCCTTTCCGTCTATGACGGTTTCCAAAGCACGCTGACCCAGTGGATTTCACGCTATATCTCGATTTACCTGTGGCTTCCCGTGTCGGACTTGTTCAGCAGCGTGCTGGCACGCATACAGACACTGATGCTCCAGAAGGACATCGAGCAGCTTTCCGACCCGAACTTCATACCGGACGGGAGCAGTACCGTGTATGTAATCTTTATGATTATCGGCATCGTGGGCTACTTCACCGTTCCGACAGTGGCAGGCTGGATTGTGTCAGCCGGGGGTACAACCGCATACAACCGCAACCTGACACGTGCGGGCGCACTCACGGGTGCGGCGGCGGGTGCGGCAACCGGAAAGATTGCAGGAAAACTTCTCAAATAACCAACTTCAATTTTTAGAATATGGAATTCAAGTCATTGACGAACATCGAAACGAGCTTCCGGCAAATCCGGCTCTTTGCGCTGGTATTCATCTGCCTGTGCGCACTGGTCACGGGCTTTGCCGTGTGGAACTCGTACAGCTTCGCCGAAAAGCAGCGGCAGAAGATATACGTCCTCGACAACGGCAAGAGCCTGATGCTGGCTCTCTCGCAGGACATGGCGCAGAACAGACCGATTGAAGCGAAATCGCACGTGAAGCGTTTCCATGAACTCTTTTTCACGCTCTCGCCCGACAAGGACGCCATCGAGGGAAACATCAAACGCTCCCTGTTCCTCGCCGACAGGAGTGCGTTCAACTACTACAAGGACTTGTCGGAAAAGGGCTACTACAACCGTATCATTTCTGGCAACATCAACCAGACGGTGGAGATTGACAGCGTGAAATGCGACTTCAACCAGTACCCCTACAAGGTGAGAACCTATGCCCGGCAGCTTATTGTCCGGGAAAGCAGCCTGACGGTCAGAAGCCTTGTCACCACGTGCAGGCTCCTGAACGCCACACGGAGCGACAACAACCCGCACGGCTTCATCATGGAAGCGTTCACGATTGACGAGAACAGGGATTTGCAAACCATTAAACGATAGCCTTATGGAGAGGAAGCGAAATTACATTGAAACGGTGCGGGACTGGGCGGATGAACGCCTGCGCCGCCTGTTCGGGCGTATCACGCCGGGCAAGCGGCTGGCGGTCATCCTCGTGATGTCCGCCCTGTTCGGCGGCTTGTCCCTCTATATTACCGTTTCGTCCATTTACAACATCGGGAAACGGGACGGGCAAAGGCTGCAAATCGAACACATCCGGCAGTTCCCGCTGCACGGTAACGACAGTATCAATTTAACAAACAGACCTGAATATGGAAGAAGTACAGAAAAATGAACCGGGCAGACAGCCCGAAAAGGAGAAGAAGCCCAAACGGGAACTTTCCCCGAAAGAGGTGCAGCGGCGCAGGAAAATGATAGTCTTCCCGCTGATGTTCCTCGCCTTTGCAGGGTGCATGTACCTGATATTCGCCCCCTCCGGCAAGGAGAAAGCGGAAACGGAAAGCGTGGGCGGTTTCAATGCCGACATCCCGCTGCCCGCAGAGGACGGGATTATAGCGGACAAGCAGACCGCCTACGAGCAGGCGATGATGAGCCGGAAACGGCAGGACAGGATACAATCCCTTCAGGACTTCGGTTTCATAGGGGACGATGAAACGGAAGAACCGCAGGCGGAAGCCGGACTGATGCCGGAAGAAGATCCGAAGCCCGTGCGGGGCGGCGGCGCTTCTTCCTCGGCGACCGCCTACCGGGACATCAACCGCCAGTTGAGCACGTTCTATGAAACGCCCCCGGAGGACAGGGAAAAAGAGGACTTGAAACGGCAGGTGGCGGAACTGACCGAAAAGCTGGAACGTCAGCGGGAAGCCACGCCCACCGCTGACGAACAGATGGCTCTATTGGAAAAGTCATACGAGCTTGCCGCCAAATATGCAGGCGGCGACAGGCAGGCGGCACAAGTGCCAGTCGTGGGCGACATCGAAAAGAAGCCGGAAGCGGTGTCCGTGCAGTCAGTACGGGAAAACGCCGTTTCAGGGCTGCAACAGCCCATGAGCGATGCCGATTTTATCCGTGCTTACAGCCAGCCACGCAACTACGGCTTCAACACGGCGGTAGGAACGGGTTACGCAATGGGCAGGAACACGATAG
>ERZ1664508.7-NODE-7-length-22448-cov-9.565489_pt1 | contig 22448 bp, 27 predicted proteins | sample MGYA00575339_ERZ1664508 | MGnify/ENA primary metagenome ERZ1664508 (study PRJEB40874, sample SAMEA4040765) | Gallus gallus | biome: gut; material: content | place: India | collected 2016-01-01 | study: EMG produced TPA metagenomics assembly of PRJEB14491 data set...
GCAAAATGGAGAAAGAGAAAAATGCAAAAGCGGATAAAACCGAACAGGAAATTGTCGCAGTAAAAAAACGCGCTACGGACGAGGAAATTGCCGAAGCGTTAAAGGCGACAGGTGGAATTTACAAAGCGGCTGCCCAATGGTTGTGGAGCAACAAATTCATACGCATTGACCGTGAAACAATCGGCAGGAGAGTTAAGAAAAGCGTAACTTTGCAGGAAGCGGAAAAAGAAGCTAAAGAACATATGCTTGATGTTGCTGAAAACGGCTTATTAAGAGCGATTGCGCAAAATAAACTGGCGGCGATTATATTTTATCTTAAATGCAAAGGCAAAGAACGCGGCTATGTTGAACGGCAGGAAATCAGCGCAGAGGTGTCGGCAGAAGTTAAAAAAACTAATCCGTTTGAGGGAATGACTTTAGACGAAATAAAGGCGTTAGCACATGCAAAGCCAGCCGACTAAAGAGCAGGTATTCGCGGCAAAATGCGAATATGCACGGCTTAGTTTTTTTGGTTACTGCGAATTAAAAGCGCCGGATTTTTACCGTGAGGATAGAGCCTATATCGTAAAACTATGCAATGCTTTACAAGAGTTTTACGAAGGCGATTATGATGTTTTTGTTTGTAACATGCCGCCGCGAACAGGTAAGAGCCGTACAGCACAGTTACTTGTCGAGTGGATATTGGGCAAGGATAAAACACAAAAAATAATGACGGGCAGTTATAACGAAACACTGTCAACAACCTTTGCTAAAAGCGTAAGAAACAGCATACAGGAACAAAAAGCTGATAGGTATATGCCGGTATATACGGATGTTTTTCCGGGTGTAAAGATTAAAGACGGCGACGGTGCTATGAATTTGTGGAGTTTGCAGGGCGGCTATAATAACTACCTTGCTACGTCACCATCAGGCACTGCTACAGGCTTTGGTTGCACCTGCTTGCCTGCTGGAACGATGATACATACCGACCGCGGATTAATGGATATTGCCGATATTTATAACGCCAAAAATGTTATCCGAGTATTGTCACTGTACCACAAAAATGGTATAATTAGATATAACAAAATTATAGCCGCAAGGGAGTTATTATCTAATGACATTATCGAAATTACAACAGAAACAGGGCGCAAAATCAGAGCAACAGCAGACCACAAATTCTTTACAGTTGAAAGAGGATATGTCGAAGCAGAAGAATTGCTTATCGGAGAAACCTTCAAAACGTATGCGGGGGATATGTTCGGTGTGCGGCAAACCCAAACCGAAAGCAGGAGAGGGAATGTGCAGAGAATGCTACGAAAAGAGCCGACACGTCGAAATAGAATTAACCTGCGAAAGATGTGGAAAAAAATACAGCGTACTCAAATATGTTTGGGAGAAACAACAGCAGCGAGGATATATGCACCATTATTGTTCACACGAATGTTCTTGCCGAACCAATGCAGAAGCACAGCGAAAGAAAATGTGCAAAATATGTGGCAAGCCGATACCGAGAACAAGGATGATATATTGTTCGCAGGAATGCAAAAAAATAGGACTTCAAAACCAAAGAATGCCGCAAAGAATATGCCCGGTCTGCGGAACTATTTTCAAACCTGTAAACAAAAAAAGCACATACTGTTCGATAGAATGCAAAAACAAAGCGCATTCACAGAATATGATGGGCGAAAAAAATTCAAACTACAAAGACGGAAGCCACTATCGAATTACTTTTTATCGTTTGCGAGAATTGGTAATGCAAAGAGATGGTTACAAATGCCGACTTTGTGGCAAAAAGTTAGAGTACAAACAAACAGCCAACGGAGTTATGCGCCCGAATTTATTGGTACACCATTTAAACAAAGACAAGCATTGCGATATTATGGAAAATCTTGTGACGCTTTGCACAACTTGTCATCAGCATGTACACAAAATGAAAAAATTGCAAAAATAGAAAAAATTAGCGGAGAAATTAAGGTTTACGATATTCAAGTTGAACGTGACCAAAACTTCTTCGCTAATTCTATTTTAGTGCATAATTGTTTAATTGTTGATGACTTAATAAAGAACGCCAAAGAAGCCTATAACGATACTGTTAAAAACGAGCAATGGCGATGGTTTACAGATACAATGCTGTCACGTTTGGAGCAGGGCGGCAAGATTATCGTTATTATGACCAGATGGGCAAGCAATGACCTTGCCGGGCGAGTGTTAAGCCATTTTGTCGAAGCCGGCAAAAAGGTTATGCATATTAATTTTAAAGCAAAAAACGATGACGGCAGTATGTTGTGCCCGGAGATATTAAGTGAAAAAGAATACGAATTTAAACGCCGCACAATGGGTACGGACATATTTATGGCAAACTATCAGCAAGAGCCGATAGACCTTAAAGGCTGCCTGTACAGCAGTTTTAAAACGTATGAGGATATACCGCGCGACAGCAGCGGCAAAGCCCTGTTTGAAAGCGTAAAAAGCTACACTGATACGGCAGACGAGGGCAGCGACTACCTTTGCAGTATTGTTTACGGCGTGTATCAGAAGGAAGCGTACATACTTGATGTGCTGTATACCAAAAAGCCAATGGAGATAACAGAACCGCAGACGGCGGCAATGTTTATCGAACACAAGGTAAATGTGGCAGACATTGAAAGTAACAACGGCGGTAAAGGCTTTGCACGAAATGTTGAAACGATTATGCGTGAGCGGTATGGCTGGAACAGAACAAAAGTACAATGGTTTCACCAATCTGCAAATAAAATGGCACGCATATTATCAGCGTCAACAGGCGTTATGAACCATATATACTTCCCTGTAAACTGGAAAGACCGCTGGCCAGAGTTTTACGAGCATGTAACAACTTTTCAGCGTGAAGGCAAAAACGCCCACGATGACGCAGAGGACGCATTAAGCGGCGTGTGGGAAAAACTGGAAGCCAACAAAAAAATGCAGATAAATACCGCAATATTACAGCGAGGTTATTGGTAATGCGAAACGTATGGGAAACGAAAAAACGAAAAATGAAAATCAGCAGCAGCGTAATGGATAACATACCGAAAAAGAGAATGCCGGAAGCCGGTGATTATAACTTGCCGGAAACTTTGGGCTGTTTGCCGAAAGAAGTAAAAAGCAAGGTAATGGATGGCTGCTTTGCCCCGGTACGGTCAATGATTAGCCACGCGCTGAACCAGTTGGGAGCGGAAGGGCTGCCGACTTTTGCCGGTTATGGCGTATTGTCGGGGCTGTCACAGAACGGGCTTATCCGTGCCGGTGTATGTATGCGCGCTGACGAAATGACGCGCAAATGGGGCGAATTTGTACGCAGCGGCGCAGTTGACGAACAGGACGATAAAATCCAAAAACTGGAAGCTGCCGCCGCGAAGTTTAAATTAAAAGAAAAATTCCACGATACCGCCGAAATGTGCGGTTTTTTTGGCGGCTGTTTTCTGTTCGTTGATGTAGGAGAAGCTGACGAAAATCTTGCTACACCGTTAGTATTAGACCCGGCGACTTTTAAAATCGGCAGCTTGAAAGCAGTGCGAATGGTAGAGCCATATCTCGTGTCGCCGGGCTATTACAATAGCGTTGACCCGATGAAAAGCGATTATTTCAAGCCGGATTTGTGGTATATTCAAGGCAAGCCGGTACATATCAGCAGGTTGTTAAAATTCAGCGAGAATGAATTATCTTCGCTGTTAAAACCGGCATATAACTTCTTTGGATTATCGCTTGCGCAGAAGGTTTTGGACGCTGTTAGCCATTACACGGCGTGCAGGGAAGCGGCGGCAAGGTTGTTGCAGAAGTATTCGCTGACGATTTTTAAAACGAATATGTCCGACATTTTGAGCGGCGGCTTTGATAACACTTTACGCCAAAGGGTGCAGTATTTTGTGCAGAACCGTGACAATGACGGCTGCGCAACAATCGACAAGGAAACGGAAGATATTGTTGTTATGACCACGAGCCTTGCCGGTGTAACCGATTTAGTGCGCCAGTCTATGGAATATGTCGCGGCAATGTTCAACGAGCCTGTAACCAAAATGTGGGGCTTGTCACCGGCAGGATTTAACAGCGGCGACAGTGACCTTCGCAACCATTATGACAACATTGCAGCGCAGCAGGAAAAGATGTTCGGCGCGCCGATGGAGCGGCTATGTAAGATACTGCAAATCAATGAGTTTGGCGAAATTGATGACAGTATCAGCTTTAAGTTTGCGCCGTTATCAGAAGATGATGAAGCAGCACAGGTAGCTAACAACAAAGTCAAAGCCGAAACGGACGCTATTTTGCTGGACGCAGGAGCAATCGCCCCGGAAGATGTACGGCAGCGGCTGATTGATGACGAGAACAGTGGGTATAACAATCTTGAGCCGTATGAAAGCCCGGCAATGGAAATACCTATAGAACCGTATAAGGAAGAACAGGAAGAAGTGACGGTTGTATGACGAAGCAAAAGACCTTTGGCAGAAGCCGCCCCAGTATTGCATATGAACTGGAATACCGCCGCGAACTGCAAAAGCTGTTAAAAGAAATGCAGAAGGACGTGCAGGAGCAGTTAGAAGCCTATTTTAGCAACACTGCAAATGATGGTGCGTTATCTTTGTGGGTAGACATTTTCAAACGCCTGCGCGAAAAATGGTACAGGCGGTTTGAGGTACGCGGCAGGGAAATTGCGAAGTGGCTTGCCGATAAAACAAAAAAGCGCACAGACGCGCAAATTTTACGCAAGCTGAAAGAAAACGGCTTTACCCTTACGCCACATTACACAGGCGAAGAAAACGCCCTTATAAGTCAAATAATCGCAAACAACGTGGCTATGATAAAGTCAATACCGCAAAGTTACCTTGGCGAAGTGCAGGAAGCCGTGTCTTACAGCTTTAAACGCGGCTATGACAGCGAAAGACTGTACAAGCGGTTAAAAGACATTATCGGCAGGGTAAACGAAAACAGCGACAACAGGGCGCAGCTTATAGCCCGTGACCAAATGCAAAAGGCTACACAGGACTTTGCCATTGCCAGTGCCAAAGAGTATGGCGCAACAAAGGGACGCTGGATACACGTTCCAGGCAGGTACAGTAGCAGAATAACGCACGTTCATATGGATGGCGAAGTATTCGATTTAAACGTAGGGCTGTATGACAGTGATGTACGGCGCAACGTAAAGCCGGGCGAGTTACCAAATTGCGCGTGCCAATTTGAAGTGCTTATGCCGGGCTTTGATGATTAAACCACATAAATAATTTGCTGATAAAATGCCGAAAATCACGGTATTATATCGTCAAATTATCTATACAATTTAATAACGGAAAGGCGTATGCAGAAATGTATGCGCCTTTTTTGTTGCCCACCTTGAAACGAGGGGAGGTGAAAAAGTGAAAGATGACAAGCTGATTTTTGACACAAAAGCCAGTGTACGCACGGTTGATGATAACGGTTATTTACACGTTGCATTAACTCCTATCAGCAAAGCGTGTGTAAACCCTTATTATGGCGCAGAAATTGCCGGATATGACGAACTGGGGCTTGACCCTAACCGCATATACTATGGCTTGCGCGACCCGGGCGAACTGGCAAAAGCCGCCCCTACTTTTAACGGCTTGCCGGTGCTGTTAGACCACCATCAAGTTGACGCGGAAAATCCGAAAAAGGAATTTACCGTTGGCAGCACTGGCACAGACGCGACCTTTGACGGCGTTTATCTTAAAAATTCAATGAGCATCACTGACGCGGAAGCAATCAGAGCCATTGAGGACGGCACGGCAAAGGAAATCTCTTGTGCTTATAGATTTACCCCGGACTTTACCGCAGGCGAATTTGAAGCGCAGGACGGGCAGAAAATTCATTATGACTTCGTTATGCGCGACATTAGCGGCAACCACGTTGCTTTGGTTGCAGAAGGGCGTGCCGGGCATGATGTAAGAGTAGCGGACAGTGTTCCGCATTTATCAATCAAAAGGAGTGAGAAGATGAACAAAAGACTGAAAGGCTTTAAACAGCGCCGCCTTGCAATCGTAGGTGACGCAGATTTGGGCATTGAAGCGACCGAAGTAACCGGCGCAGGCTTTTTGAAAGCTGTAAATGTTATCGAAGCGCAGGTTGAGGGTTATGACCCGCGCGAGGTAGGTTTAGACATCGACAAAGAAGCAACCGTTGACGAGATTGTCGATAAGTTTATTCCTAACCTTAACGATGAGCAGAAAGCGGCATACAAAGCCGTGCTGCTGAAACTGAAAGGCGAAGAAGTTGTGGACGAAAAACAGGAAGCAGCTACCGACACCGATGTCGAAGTTACCCCGTCCGTAAAAGACGATGAGGACTTTGACGAGCGTTTCAAAGACCCGGCATTTAAAGCAGGCTTTGAAGCAGGCGTTAAATACGGTGAAAAACGCGAAAAAGCCGACCCTGAAAGAATTGACCGCGACCACGAACGCGAAGGCGAAGAACGTTACCTGCGTTCTATCGGCGAAGACAGCGTTGCCAAAATTACCGCGCAGGTACAGGCAAAAATGCGTAGCTTGGTAGGTGCGGCAAATAAGGTTCGCCCGATTGTTGGTACTATTCAAGACCCGATGGCTTTTGACAGTGCCGAAAAGATTTATGCTTTTGCACTGAAACAAAAAGGCGTAAACGTAACCGCATACCCGGAAGCAGCATATGCCGGTATGGTAGATGTAATGCTGAAAGATAGCCCGGTACGTATTGCACAGGACAGCTTTGTTACCAGCTATGACAAAGAAATTGAAAACACTATGAAAGCCTTGGACAACATCGAAGGCTGATTGAAAAAGGAGTGAAAAACGAATGGCAGATTTTCAGAGCGTTGTAAACCTGTACCCTGCAAAGGGTATTCCCGGTGCTTATGCGTCCGTTAATCCGATTGTTTCTACCGCTAATGGCTATATCGCAGGCGATAACGTAACCATCGGCGCATTTTGCTGGGAAGATACCGCAACCGCAGGGACTGTAAAAAGCACCGGCACTGGCAAACCGTTGGGCTTTGTAGTGCTGGAACGTAACTATCCTATTGTTAACCTTTCCGCTGCACAAAACTATGTTCCGCAGGGCTTTAACGTACCCGTTGCAGTAGAAGGCGACTTTTATGTTAAAGTGCCTGCAGCTGTAACCAAAGGACAGAAAGTGTTTGTAAATAATACCACTGGCGCAATCGCAGGCGGTACGGCAGGCGGCACTGTTGCAAGTTCTACCGAAACTGATTGGTTCTTTGCAACCACAGCTGCTAAAGACGAAATTGCAATTATTTCCAACTGGGGTAATACTCAGGCAATTCCTGCGAGTGCAGGCTGATTGGAGGGATATAACGAATGAACTTTAACGAAGCTATGGCAAAAATGCGTGAAAAAGGCTTTGTGTTTAACGGCGCAAAAGCATTTATCACTGCAAGCAACATTGACCGCATTGCACAGGACGCAGCTTTGGTAACTGCACCGAATGCTGGCGTACCTGCCGTAATGACTACCTACATTGACCCGGCGGTTGTTGAAATCCTCACCGCGCCGACCAATGCGCGTGAAATTTTCGGTGAAACCAAAAAAGGCGATTGGACTGATACCCACGCTATTTTCAAAGCTGTTGAACCGACCGGCGAAAGCACTCCGTACACCGACTATGGCAACGGCGCAATGGCAGATGTAAACGTAACCTACCCGGTTCGCGAAAACTACATTGCACAAACCCATATCCGTTACGGTGAAAGAGAAATGGCAGTAAGCGGACGCGCAATGATTAACCTTGCGAGCGAAAAACAAAAAGCCGCTGCAACCATTATCAACCGCGAGCAGAATAAATTCTACCTGTTGGGCGTTGCCGGTAAAGAGATTTACGGCTTGCTGAATGAGCCTAATATTCCTGCAGCACTGACCCCGGCAACCGTTAACACTTCCGTTACTAAATGGGAAGATAAAACTACCCAGCAGATTTATGATGACATTCTGACTATGGCTGCTGAACTGTTCGGCAATTCTCAAGGCTTGATTGACGAAAAATCTGACCTTGTACTGGCAGTACCGCCGGGAATTAACGTACTGCTTGGCAAAGCAACCGACTTCAACGTATCTGTTAAAGATATGCTGACTAAATATTTTGATAACATCAAATTCGTTACTTTGCCGGAACTTTCCGCAGACAGCGGCGACACTGTTATGCTGGTAGCACGTTCCGTAATGGGTATGCCGACCGCGCAGCTGGCATACAGCGAAAAAATGCGTGCCTTCCAGCTTATCCCCAACACCTCCAGTTGGGAACAGAAATTCGCATTCGGTACTTACGGCTGCGTGCTGTACCGTCCGTTTGCCGTTGCAAGCATGACTGGCGTTTAATTCTCACAAAGGGCAGTTGAATTGACTGCCCTTTTCTTATCCAAAGGAGGTAACAATAATGGCAGAAACTAAAATAGCAAGACGAACCGTTAAAAAGGTTGAAGCAGATGTGCAGACCGGGGACGTATTAAACGTAGAAGGGCTTGACACCACGATTGAGGACAAAGGCAGCGATACCGTATGTGTACTGCTGAACTATCCGCGTGATGTGAAGTATATGGTGCCGGATAACCACGGCGTAATGCGTCCGCTTGTGTTCAAAGGCAATGCGACCCATTTGAAAGGCAAAATGAACGGCGTATTACCGACCGGCGGCGCGTTTGGCATTACTGCAAGTGTACCGCGTGAAGCGTGGGAATGGCTGAAAGCGCACAGACCGAAAGACCCGCTTATCGCAAAAGGATATCTGTTTGTGGCAGAAGCTAAAAACGCCCGTGCCGCAGCAAAAGAACGTAAAGAAATGCGCAATGGTTTTGAACCTGTCGACCCGAACCGTGGACAGAGCCGCAAATACAATGGATAACATCGTTACTTTCGACCCCACCGAATTTAAAATCTTGTACCCGGAATTTGCAAATGTTTCCGATGACACCTTAAAAGCCTATTTCAAAGCTGCGTGCCTGTTGTGTAATAACACACCACAAAGCCTTGTAACTGACCTTGATGAACGCAAAATGCTGCTGTATATGTTAGTCTGCCATATTGCTACCTTGAAGGAACGCGGCAACGGTATTGTCGGTACAATTACAAGTGCAGCCGAAGGTAAGGTAAACGTATCTGTTACGCCGCTCGTAAATGCTAACTGGTATCAGTCTACCGCCTGCGGTGCATTGTACTGGCAGGCAACGGCAAAATACAGAACAGGGATAAGGTACAATGCCTACATTCCGTGTTGATGTAAAAGGTAACGGCAGCAAGTTGAAAGACAAGCTGCGCAAAATTGCCGCGCTTGACGATTTAGAGTTGAAAGTTGGCTTTTTTGAAAATGCACGCTACCCTGACGGAACGCCTGTTGCAGTTGTAGCTTACAAAAACGAGTATGGCGCAGATGTGCCGCCACGCCCGTTTATGAAGCGTACAGCGCAGCGCAGGATGAAGAACTGGGCAAGGGGTGTTGCAAAGAATATCAGACGTGCAGACCGTGCAAGCCTTAAACGAGCCTATGAAATGGCAGGGCAGGTTGCCGTAGGTGATGTTAAGCGTACAATCAAAGATTGGCCGCCAGGCGGCAACGCACCTTCGACCGTTGCAGCAAAAGCACGCAGGGCAAGAAGCGGCAAGAACCTTGTGCCGATTAATCCCGAAACGGTACTGATTGATACCGGCAAAATGATAAGTAGCGTGGCATACGAGGTAAAGACAAATGGCAGGACTTAATTTGCATGGAATTGTGCGAAGCGTAATAACAGCAGTACACCCGGACGAAGGTTGCACGTTGTACCAATCGGCAGGGCAGAAAAATGTGCTGGGCGTTGTGACAACGGTATATAATCCGCCGCAGGCGATAAAGGCTAACTGGCAGCCGCTTGACAGCCAAACCTTACAGCATTTAGAGCGTATGGGCGATACCAAAGCCAGTGAGCAGGTATTTTTGTACAGCAATACTGATATGCCGGTAAGTGGTGTACAGCGTGTACCTATTACTCGCACCGGCGATATTATCAAACGCTGGGATGGCACATATTGGCTTGTGACTTCTGTTATTGAGGACTGGAGCGCACGCGGATGGGCGAATGTTGGCGTAACGGAGCAGGTAACGCCGCCTGACTTTAGCGCAAGCGATTGGAGCGATAGCAGTGATACTTGATACCGTGAACAATTTTATTCTGTTTGCCTGTCCCGATGTTGTGCAGGACAGGTTATACAGAGGATATGAGAACAGAAACGCATTGCCGGAAGTGCAGGATTATACCGTATATGCGATAGATAGCACTGCGCGTGTTGGTACTAATGTCAACGATTTTGCGCAGACCGTTGACGATACGATGAAAACCAAAGTGCTGCGCGAGTATACGGTAACAGTAGACTTTTTCAGTAATTCGCAGGAAACGGCAAGAAGCAGGGCGGCGAACCTTGAAGGATTGTCGAACTGTTATATCGGCATTGATTATTTTGCAGCGCAGGATATAGCGTTGACTTATGCCGAAGAACCGCAGTACCTGCCGTATACTGATTTAACCGAACAATACATACAGCGATACCGCGTAACACTGCATTTAACCGTATGGGAAGAATACACTGCCGTACAGCAATATGCAGATGAAGTGGTATTGCAGCGCGTTGAGAACATAGACGCGCACCATAAACCTTAAAAAGGAGTGAAAGCGAATGACGATTGGTGCAAACCAAATTGTAAGCGTACCGCCGCGAGTTATCAATGCAGGCGGCACAGACTTGGAAATTACCGGCTTGCTGTTAACTTCTAATCCGTTATGTGTATTCCCGGGTACACTGGCATATACCAGTGCCGCCGCTGTTGGTGCATACTTCGGCTTGGATAGTGCAGAATATAACGCCGCGCAAAAGTATTTCCTCGGCTATGACAATAGCTTTGCCAAACCGCGCAGACTGCATTTTGCAAGGCTTGTATCTTCCGCTATTGCAGGCAGCTTGATTGGCGGCACGGCGGCAAGTGTTGATGAACTGAAAGCAGTTACCGCGGGCGGCTTGACCATTAGCGTTGACGGCAGCAAAAAGACTGTTACCACGCTTGACCTGTCGGAAATTAGCACTCAAAGCGACGCGGCAGTGGCATTGCAGGGACAGTTAACCGGCACAAGCGTGCAGTATAACAGCAACCTTGGCGCGTTTATCGTAACCAGCAGCACAACCGGCGCAGCAAGTGCAATTAGCGTTGCAGAGGATACCGAAGGCGGGCAGAACCTTGCCACACTGTTAGGCTTAACACAGGCAGCAGGCGCGGTTGTTAGCGCAGGCAGTGACGCGCTTGAACCTTCAGCGAATATGGCAAGTATCACCAATATTACCCAAAACTGGGTATCGTTTACCACGCTTGAGGAGCAGGAAGATGACGTTGTTTTGGGCTTGGCACAGTGGGCTAATGACAGCAACGGCGAATATCTGTATGTGCCGTATACCACGGCTAAAGGCGATGTGAACCCGAGCGGCAGTGCTACCTTAACCAAACAGCTTGCGGAATTAAATCCCGAAGGCGTATGCTTGGTTTACGGCAAATTAGAACACGCTATTTTGCCGATGGCAGTATTCGCAAGCATTGACTGGAATAGAAACAATGCGCTTGTAACCTGCGCAGGTAAATCCCAAAGCGGATTGGAAGCGTTTGTTACTGACGATACCACGGCGGCTAACTGCGTAGAACAGAATGTTAACTTCTACGGCAAATACGCCACGAGAAATGACCAGTTTATTCTGTTCTATCAAGGCGCAATGATTGGCGGTCAGTTTGGTTATGCTGACGCTTATATTGGCAATTTGTGGTTACGCAATGCGTTGCAGGTTGCTATTATGAGCGGCTTTAATCAGATTGGACGCGCAGGGTACAGTGACCCGGGCTATACCACCATCCGCGCATGGTGTCAAGACCCGATTAACCGCGCAATCCGTAACGGCGTAATTGCACCGGGCGTTGAGTTATCCGAAGCGCAGAAAGCACAGTTATTCAGCGAGATTGGTCAAAATGTAGCTGACCAAATCTTTACTGACGGTTATTACCTGCAAGTCGAAGACCCGGGCGCCCAGGCACGAGTAAACCGCGAAAGCCCGACTATGGGCGTATGGTATACCTATGACGGTGCAGTACATAAATTCAATGTACCTGTAACCGCAGTGCTGTAAAGTGGTCGAAATCGACCAGTTTAAACCCCTCGAAATCGAGGGGTTTATTTTGTAAAGGAGTGAAAAACGAATGAAGAATATTACTTCGTTAAATGCCACAGCGGTAATGGTTATTGAAGAACTGTACCCGGCAGGCTTTACGCTTGAACAGTTTTCTACCGATGCCGCTATTAGCCAGGGCGATGATACCTTTGCTGAAACGAGAATGGGCGTTGACGGTCAAATGGTTGTTGGCGTAGTGGATAACATTAAAACTGTTACCATTACCCTTGAACCTTCCAGTCCGTCTATGGAATATCTCATTACACTGGCAAAGGCTATCAGAACGAATAAAAAGCACTATCCGGCAACTTTAATTATTAACATTCCTGCCCTTGGCAGGACCCGCACTTACAGCAATGGTGCGCTTAAAACAGGTAAAATCCTGCCGGATATTAACAAGACTTTGCAACCTGTACCGTTTACCTTTGACTTTGAAAAAGTATCTTAATGGGGGTATAGGCAATGCGCAAAGAAAGCTATATTACCCTGTTAGATGACGGCAGGGAGTTGAATTTTAAATTAACGCAGATGTCGGCAATGCAGCAGACGAGATGGGCAAGTAAGGCAGTTATTTTACTTGCCGCTACCGGCGTTGTAAAAAGTCTGACAAGGTTTGAAGTAGACAAGCTGCAAAAACAGTTTGAAGCAGAAGGGCTTGATATGGTATTAGACCTTATCGGCAAACTGGACTATGACAAGGTTGAGCCGCTGTTTAACGAACTTTTGACCTGTGCTGCGTATATCCCGGATAAACAGAACCTGCATTTTGTAACGGCAATTACAGCAAATAACATTGACAGCATTGTTACCGATTTTAAAAACGTGTATAAATTGGCGATTGAGGCTTTCAAGGTAAATTTTACTTCATCTGCCACCGGCAACAGCTCCCCGACCCGGAAACAGGCGGATATAGTAATTCAGAAGCGTATGTGAATGTAGACGGCAAGGTTGGCGTGGTAATATCGCGCCGCCTTGCTACATTACACGAACTGGAAACAGTGTACAGCTATGAGGATTTACTTGATATGTACGAAATAGTGTACATTAACAACATCAACGAACACAGGGCGTACAAGGAGGCGCAGAATGGCAGATAAAGTAATAGACCGCTTTTTTATTGCCCTTGGGCTTGATACAAAGGACGTAGAAAAGGGAATTGACAACACTGTTACAACCGTCAAAGGCGGACTGAAAAATCTGCTTGTAGGTGCTGTTATGCCCGCCTTGGGAGCGTTGGCAACAGGGGAACTTGTACAGCAGTTTACCGCTGAAATAACGCAGGTTGACCGTTTGAGCAAGTCTTTGGGTATGAATATCGAGCAGTTGCAGGCTTGGCGTGGCGCGGCTGAAATGGCAGGCGTTGAAGCGGAAGAAGTTAGCGAACTGTTTGCGGACTTAAATGACTGGATGGTTGACGCTGCACAAAATCAAAGCGGCGCAATGTATGAGTATATCGAAAAAGGATGGCTGCCTTCCGTGCAAAAAGCCAATGGCGAGATGAAGTCAACAGAGCAATATGCTTTGGAATTGGCGGACGCTTTAAAGGCTTTGGGCGAACAGCAAGGCAGCGGCGTTGCAAGGCAGATTGGTATATCTAATGCTAATATGGCGGCGTTTTTACAGCGTGGCAGTGCTGATATTAGCAAGAGCATTGCGCAGGCAAAAGAAATGGGCGTTTATACGGCAGAGGACGCGAAAGCTGCAAGGGAACTTGACGCGAATGTGAAATCGCTTGCGCATTCTTTGCGTATGATGTTGCTGCCTGTTTTTAGAATTTTAGCCCCTGCAATGACAATGGTTGCAAACGGCATGCAGGCTATGTCAAAACACAGTGTGGTATTGATACCTTTGTTGACCGTTATAGCGGCTATATTGGCAAAAATGGCGTATACATACATGGTTGATTTAGCCAAAAATGCGTTGAAGTTTTTAGCAAGCCCGTGGGGCATTTTACTTGCTGCGCTGTTAGGTATAGGGCTATTACTGGAAGATTTTATCGTATGGCTTGATGGCGGCGAAAGCGCATTCGGAGAGTTTTACGAAGAAATCTTTGGCGGCGCAGAAGAAGCTAAAAAAACACTGACCGAATTATGGAATACCATACAGCCGTTTTTTAGCTTGATTGGTTATGCGGTTGCTCTTGGTGGAGCATTAACAATATTATCTTCGCTGTTGACATCCATAACAACGATTATGGGGATTTTCGGCGTAACGTCTTTGGCAGCTTTAGGCCCGATTGTGTTAGCTGTTGGTGCTATTATTGCCGTTGTAATTTTGTTGCATACCTATTGGGATGACCTTGTAGCAGCATTTAAAACAGGCTTTGAGTGGCTTACCGAAAAAGTACAATGGCTTGGCGACAAGTTAGGCTGGCTTGCAGAAAAAGCAGACTTTTTGCCGGACTTTGATTTTAAAGATGTTGCCGGGATGGCAGGCTTTTATGGCAATGATGATAATTCGTTGGCTACACCGGGAACGGCAGGTACAACGAATAATACCAGTAACCACGAAACAAACATTGACGGCAAAGTTAATATTACTATTCAGGGCAATGCTGACCGTGAAGCAATGCAGCAGGCACAGGAGAAGTCGAGCGACTTTTTTGGCGGTGCTGTTGCGCAGGCGAATGCTTCACAACCCGGAATATGAGGTGATGAACAATGTCGATATTTGCATTTTCAAGTAAACTTACCGCAATGGCTGAATGGAGTTTTTCGGATGGCGTATTGCCTAATGCGTCAATGTTCCAAATGCAGGTACGTTGCGGCGGCAGTGTTGTATCGTCGCCTATCGAAGCAGGTTCGTTTATCAGTTATAACAAAACCACAGAGCCGTTGGAGATAACGGCGACACTGGCTTTTAGCGGTTCAGACGCTTTTTTGCAATCGGCATTAGACAGCCTTAACACCTTAAAACAGTCTGTTACAACGTTTTCTATTCAAACGCCAGCGTATGAATACGAAAACATGACCCTGCAAAACTTTGATTATGCTTGGCGGCGTGAGGATGGGCGTGGCGTGCTGTATGTAAGCGCAATGTTTATCGAAATACGCGAAGTGCAGGTTGCGTATACTGATACCACGATAACAGAAGCGGACAGCAAAAGCCCGTCGGCAGTGAGCAATGTAAATGGCGGCTTAAAGCAGGCGCAGCAACCTTCGCCGGTTGAAAGTACAGCAGGTGAAGCAAGCGCAAGTGCTGTAAAGAAACAGAGCCTTTTATCGAGTATGATTGGGTAGGTGATGTGAATGCAAAAAATACCAGTAGACGCAATACCAAATCAAACATTTAACATCACGCTGAATGAACAGAGCTGCACTATCCATTTATACCAGCGCGGCGATTATCTGTATATGGACTTATCAGTTAACGGTGAAGTTATACGGCAGGGTATGATATGCCTTGTCGATATATCGCTGTTACAGTACACGGTACAGGGCTTTAGCGGCTATCTGTTCTTTACCGATATGAGAGGTGCAGGCGGTACGCCGACATATACCGAGCTTGGCAGCAGGTATATCCTGTTTTACGCAACGGAGGAGGAGATGGCGGATGTTTAGTGTTAAAACTATCCGTATTACTATCCAGTTGCGCAAGGGAGAATTTGACAACGGCGGCAATACGGTTATCATTGAAGGCTTACCTGTTAGCGTGACTGTTACCAAACAGGGCGGCGAAGCTAAAAATAAAGCAAGCGTTACAGTAGATAACCTAAAACTGGAAACCGCAACGCAGTTAACCACATTAGCGTTCAAGCGACTGGAAACGTACAACAACGTGATACAAATAGACGCAGGAAGTCAAGGCGCAGAGTTATCTACAATTTTTATCGGTGAAATAACATCAGCAGTGCCGGTGATGAGCGATAGTAAATTGTCGCTGAAAATTGAAGCACTGGCAGGATATTATCCTGCGCTGATACCGTCAACGCCGACAAGCGTACAGGAAAATACCACGGTCGAAAAGCTGATGAAGCAATTTGCGGATGAAGCAGGGTACAGCTTTGAAAACAAAGGAATAACGGCGAGCATTGCAAACAGCGTATTTATCGGCAGCCCGATTGAGAAGGCTAAAACCTTGGCACGGCAGGCAGATGTTGACTTGCTGATAGACGATAACAAATTTACCATACAGCCGTTTGAAGCACCGAAGGACGGACAGATACCGTTATTAAGTAAAAATACAGGGCTTATCGGCTATCCTTCATTTAGCAACGAGGGTATTAACTGCCAGTGCGTTTTTAACGATAAGCTGAAAGTCGGCAGTTATTTTAAACTTGAAAGCATATTACCGCACGCAAGCGGCGAATGGCAGATAACCAAAGTCGAACACAGGCTTGAAGCGTACACGCCGAACAGCGGAACGTGGGAAAGCGAAGTAACAGGCGTTTTGCCGGGAGGTAATACAAATGGCGGATAATGCACGCAGAGGAACACAGGACATATACAGCGGCGCAAATCCGTATAATGCGTTGCAGTTTGTGATTGAAAGCGCAGCAAATAAGATTGCCACGGCAATACCTGTTAAGGTTATGGCAGTAAATGCAGGCGGACACGGAGCGGCGGCAGGGTATGTTGATGTATTACCGTTAGTCGCTTTTGTAGGCGGTGACGGAGAAAGCATACAGCCGGTAACGCTGTATCACTTGCCATATAGCCGTATACAGGGTGGAATAGCTGCAATAGTGATTGAGCCAGTTGTCGGCGACATTGGCTTGGCAGTGTTCGCGCACAGCGACAGCAGCACGGTAACGCAGGGAACGGCAGAACCGCAGCAGCCGGGCAGCAAGCGACATCACAGTATGTCGGACGGCTTTTATATTGGCGGCTTTTTAAATCAAGCACCGTCCTGTTATTTAGAACTTATGCAGGACAATACGGCCGTGTTAAACGCCACAGGCGGCGTTACAATCAACGGAAATACCACAATCAATGGTAATGCTACCATTAACGGAGATGTAACGGTAAACGGCAATTTTGCGGTTGTAGGTGGCAATAGTACAATGACGGGCAGCCTTACCACGCAGGGCGATGTTGTTAGCGGCGGTATAAGCGTGCAGAACCACGTTCACGGCGGAGTGCAGGGTGGTAGCAGCACAACAAGTGGCCCGCAGTAACGGAGGTGACATGATTGTTTCGTGTAGACAGTAATTCTAATATCGCCATTACTCGTGGCGATACAGGTGTTTTATCTATAAACCTTACGAACAAGGACGGCACCGAATACGTTATGCAAAGCGGTGATGTGCTTGTTATGACGGTTAAGCAAAGCACAAGGACAAAAGATGTAATTTTGCAAAAAACCTTTGCCGATGGGCAGATTAAAATAAACCCGGCAGACACCGAGCAGCTATCTTATGGAGATTATGTATATGATATACAGCTTACAACAGCCGCTAATGAAGTATTTACTGTTATAACGCCGCATAAATTTACCATTGCAGAGGAGGTTACATGGATTGAGTAACTGTTGCAGAATTATTGGTAATATTAGCGGCGGACAGCAAATAAATGGTTCACTTAACGGCGGACAATCAATTAGCGGCGGCTTGGATGTCGGCGTTTTAACTGCAAAATCTGTTTTTCAGTACGAAACGAAATATAACTTTCCAACTGTGGGTGATAGTAACGCATTGTATATAGCGACAAGCGAAAACGCGGCGTATCGTTGGAATGAAACAGATTTACATTATTACTGTGTCGGCAGGGATTATTTAGAATTAAAAATCATAAGTGGAGGTAACGCAGATGGCGAATAACCAATTAACAGTTAAAATTGCCTTGCGCAATGATACGGCGGCAAACTGGACAAGTGCAAACCCTATTTTACTTAAAGGTGAAATCGGCATTGAGATTGATACTAATAAATTTAAAGTCGGTGACGGTACTACAAACTGGGTAAGCCTTGATTATTTTATGGGCGATATAGCCGAAATTCTTTCCGGTTATATGGACAAAGCTACTTATGCCGGAACAAAAGCCGGATATGTAAAAGCAGCCGAAAATGCCGACAAACTTACAAACGCAGTAACTATTAACGGTGTAAGTTTTGACGGCAGCGAAAACATTACAGTTGCAGATAACACAAAAATTCCACTAACTGAAAAAGGGGCAGCTAATGGTGTAGCTACACTTGATGCAAATGGGCAGGTACCGTCCGCACAGTTACCGTCTTACGTGGATGATGTCATTGAAGGTTATTACTATAATAGCCAGTTTTACACTACGGCAGAGCATACAACTACTATTACACCGGAAAACGGCAAAATCTATGTGGACATTACCGACCCGAATAATCCGGTAAGTTACCGCTGGACTGGTACAGCGTATGTTGATATTGCAAACCCCATTGACATTGCAACGCAGGAAGAAGCGGTTGCCGGTACTGATAACACGAAAATGATGACGCCGCTGCGTACTGAACAGGCTATTGCAGCCAAAGGATATATTACCGAAACAGCAGCCGACGCAGCGTATGAACCTATTATTGCAGATAAAGGCACGGCATTTAATAAAGACTTCGGCACAACGGCAGGAACGGTGGCAGAAGGCAATGACCCACGCTTTAGTGACAGCCGTACCCCGACAGGAGCAGCCGGGGGGGACTTGACCGGCACCTATCCTAATCCTACCATTGGTAACGGTAAAATTACCGATGCTAAAATTGCGGCTAATGCTTTAAGCACCAGTAAATTGTTTGTGCCGAGTGGCGACACGTTGATTTTAAACGGCGGCGCGGCTAATTAAGGGAGGTAACTCCTATGGCTGTTAAATATGTAAATGCACGCCAAAAACAACGAATAGCTACAACGCAGGAATGGCAATCTAATAATCCGATATTGTTAGCAGGCGAAATAGGCATTGAAAGCGACAGCCACAAAATGAAGGCAGGAGATGGCTCAACACCGTATAATAGCTTGCCGTTTTTGGGTGGTGGCGGTCAGCCTATCACAAAACAAATAACATTATTTGCTGCAAGTTGGAGCAGTCGCCAATATGTTATTAACGATAGTGATATAAAGGCAACGTCAATTATTTTATTTGACGCGCCTGTTGGCACTGATTTAACGGATTATAGTATGCTGCAAGGTGCTGTAATTGTAGCCGCAAGCCAAACTGATGGGCAGCTTGTTTTACAAGCATTAGGGATTGTGCCGACATCTGATTTAGATGTGGCTTTAGCTATACTGTAAGGAGGTAAGCCGTGTTTATTAATATGTTAAACAAAGGATGGATTATACCAGTATATTTTGGATTTGCGGGCAGCCAGTTGGCACCCTTTAATCAAGCACCGTTTTATGCTAATTAGGTGATTGTATGGCATTAACATTTTTATTAAATCAAAATTGGGATATTGGCGTTGATGATAATGGCAATATCGCATTAACCACCGGCGCGTATGCCATTGCCCAAAACTGCGCTAATGCTATAAGGTTGTTTACAAACGATGCATATTTTAATAGACAAAAAGGAATTCCTTATTTTAATGTCACATTAGGGCATAAGCCTGCGCCGTCACGTAGTACATTAACAAACAGGATACGCAAAGCGGTAATGGCGGTTGACGGCGTACTGGATACGGAAATTGAATTAGTATTTGACGAAAAAACACGCACTTATGGCGGTAACGTAACAATTACCGTAGAGGACGGCACGAACATTCGTATTGAATTGTGAGGTGATAGCGTGGCAGTAATTTTTGATGACAGCAAAGGGCTAACGGTACAGGACGGCGCAGAGGTAAGAGAAGCCATTGCGACCGATTGGAAAGAAGCCTTTAAAATTGACGAAAACACGCCGGAGTTAAACACAGAGCCGGAAACACCGGCAGGACAGCTTATAGACGGTATGACTGCCCTTGTTGTACAGAAGGACAGCGAATTGATGAAGCTGGCAAATATGTTTAATCCACAAACAGCGACAGGCGTTTATCAAGACGCATTGGCGAAGATTTACTTTATTAATCGGCACGTGGCACAGCCTACCGTTGTTACCTGCCAGTGCAAAGGACTGAACGGCACAGTAATACCGCGCGGAGCGGTTGTGCAGAGCAATGACGGCTATCAATTTACGGCAAACGAGAACACAACCATACCGGCAGGAGGACAGGTTGATGTGCTTTTTAGCTGTACCGAAAGTGGTCCGATTTTGGTAAACGCTAACAGCGTGCAGAAGATTATTACCGTTATACCCGGTTGGGATAGCGTAAATAACAGTGCCGCAGGCGTTACCGGCAGGAACGAGGAAACACAGTCTGAATTTGAGGAACGGCGTTATAACAGTGTTGCCGCTAACAGCCACGGATTAGCTGAAAGTGTAGGCGGAGCAGTGTATAACCTGCCCGATGTTGTAGCTTGCAAAATCGTACAGAACAGGTACGGCGAACAGCAGACAATCAACGGCGTTGTAGTACCGCCCCACAGCGTTTACCTTTCCGTATACGGCGGCGAAAGTCAAGACATAGGTATGACTATGCACAATAAATTAGACGCTGGTTGTGGCACGGCAGGGAACACATCAGTAACCATTGCCGACCCGACCAATGGAAGCCTGCATTTATATTACTACACCGTGCCGACCGTAAAGCCGGTATATGTAAAGGTAACAACCGCCCCGGACGTGTTATATAACGCCGCAGATGTACAGCAGGCGATACTTGATAACTTCTTGGGCAATGTGGAAGGTTTTAACCGCGTTATTATGGGTGATGAACTGTACAGCAGCAGATTTTATCAGACAATTATTGACGCAGGTTTGAACGGCTTGGTAAAGGTTGAAGTATCAACCGATAACAGCAGCTTTGGTCTATCTGTAGAATTTGCGCTAAACGAAATGCCGACTTTGTCTATTGACGATATAACCTTCGTGGAGGTTGAGGACGATGGCTAATAATGATACTTGCGATACGCAGGAATATATCCAATCGCAGTACGGCAACAGCCCCACGATAAAAAAGCTGTTATGGGCGTTCCGTGGGCATATCCGCCCCGATGTCGATATTGAAGAGTTTTACAAAAACATTATGGACATCGACACGGCAAGTGGCAAAGGGCTTGATATATGGGGCAGGATTGTTGGCGTTGACCGCAATATCTACATTGATGGTAGCTATGTAGATTATCCGCTGTTTGGCTTTAAAGGCGGCGGCAAAAACGCCAATCCGTTTAATCAAGGCGTATTTTATGACCCTGCTAATGTAATAACAGGCGACAGGGTATTGGTTACATTAGATGACGGCAACTACCGCAGATTGATATTGTTTAAAGCATTAGCTAATATATCAACAGCAGATATGGCTACAATTAACCAGTTATCCGCAAAGCTGTACGAAGACGAAGATTTGCTTTGCACTAACATTATTGATGAAGGCGAATTGCCAAACGGCGATAAGTATAATACTTCGCCAATGTACGTGCGTTTCATATGGCGCAAGAACGAGATTAGCAATTTAGATAAACAGCTATTTAACACAGGCATTATATTTTCGTTAGCGGCAGGCGTGCAGTATGATGTGAAAATTATATCCAAAGACCCATTATTTGGTTTTGCCGGTAGTGGTTTAAATCCATTTAACAACGGTGCATTCGTAAAAATCGGCATACTGGAAGATGTAGAGCCGCAGAAAAATTAACACTCTAAAGGATTGGTTAACGCCAGTCCTTTTTTATTTTACACGAAAGGACGTGACCTTATGTCTTTAGTAAATCAACCTGCAATTCTTTCCGGTGCGTTTGCAGCAGAAGGTGATAAAAACACCATTCCTGCTAATAATGACGGCTTAAGCGGACTTGCAAGTATTGCAAAAGGTTTTCCGCCTATAACGCAAGTACCGTTAGTGCAAGGCGGTCAACCGCCGCAAAGGCAAGACTTTAACGGTATTTTAAATTTATTTAGCCAGTTTTTACTTTATGCCCAAAACGGCGGCGTATATGCGTATAACAATACGTTGGATTATCAACCGCCTGCTATTATTGCCAGTGACAATGTGTTTTATCAGTGCGTAGCTGAAAATGGCCCGAGTACAAGCGCAGGCGTGCAGCCTGTAACCAACACAGATTATTGGAAAAAACTTGTGCCGGATGTTGCCGTAATGCAAGGTGCAAGTTCAAATGCTGCTGGTAGTAGCGGATTAGTTCCAGCACCGGCAGCAGGCAACCAGAACAAAGCGTTATTTGGCGATGCAACGTATAAGTCAGTAGTACAAAGCATTAACGGCATTACACCGACAAGCGGTGACGTTGACATTAACCGTAAATTTTATAATTCGTTGGCACAGTTGGGC
>ERZ1664508.8-NODE-8-length-19067-cov-6.704976_pt1 | contig 19067 bp, 20 predicted proteins | sample MGYA00575339_ERZ1664508 | MGnify/ENA primary metagenome ERZ1664508 (study PRJEB40874, sample SAMEA4040765) | Gallus gallus | biome: gut; material: content | place: India | collected 2016-01-01 | study: EMG produced TPA metagenomics assembly of PRJEB14491 data set...
GAAGGAGACCGATGGGCTTATACCGTACAATTCCTGTTTGAAGAAGAAACGCTCAACTACTTTGACGAGAAACTGAAAGCCGTCCTTTTAGCCAAATACTATGAGAACCTGCAAAGCGAGTTTCTTAAAAAGATGGGCATACACATCAGCCATCACTACCGCTACAAAGAGGAATTCAAGTTCGGCTCTGGAGAATATTACCAACCGTTCATAGACTGGGCTTATTCTGAGGAAGATCGTCCGCTCAAAGAAAATGTCTATCGGGACACCTATATCAAGGTATTAGGCGTGGCTCCAAGGAACTTTGACCTGCCAACTCTGAAAATTTGAAATAAAATCCCTATATTTGCAACGGATTGTCCGAAAAGGCAGTCCGTTTTTTACATATTTACGCTTGCTCAACCAAAGAGTGGCATCTGAAAGTTAAAACAACGGCAAGCGCGTACCTGTATCGAAAATTCAAATCGGTGCGGGGCGTGCTTCTGTTGTTTGGGCGAGCCACCGCCCCGGTTGAGAGGTGCGCTTCCGCACCTTCATATATAACTAGACAATGAAGAGAGAAATAGCGATAGCCAGACTGATTGACGAAACTATTCTTAAAATGGGTGCGCATTCCCATGTGCGGATGACCGAAGGCGAGAAGGCATTCATCAACGAGCACTTTGAGCCGATGAGCGTCAAAAAAGGAGAGCATGTAGTGAACAAGGGCGAAGAAGTCCTCTACCTGTATTATTTGGAGAAAGGGAACATGAAACTATGGTTCCCCGACAAGGATAACCGGGAGATAACCGCCAAGTTCGTAGAGGAAAAAGAGTTCATCAACTTTTTCCTGTCACACGATACACATTATGCCTATTATAACGTAAAGGCTTTATCGCCATGCAAAATCTGGCGGATGGAAAAGAGCAAGCTGCATGATTTCTATGACCTTTCGTTCAGCTTCAACAAACTGGCCAGAATCCATCTGGAGCGTTCGATTATCCACAAGATTGAACGGGAAAAAGTATTTCACACACTGACCGCAGAAGAACGTTACAGACACCTGCTCAATACAGAGCGGTGGCTCCTGCAATTCTTCTCACTGAAAGACATCGCCAGTTACCTGGGCATCACACCTCAGGCTTTGAGCAATATCCGGAAAAGGATATAAGAGGAAATGCCATCAGCGACACAGCCGGAATAGGGACAGTTATACACAACTGGCCTGTTCCGGCTATTTTATTGTAGAATAATTCCCCAACCCGGACAATCCGGAAGCCCGAAAATTTAATGCAGATTAAAGAAACAAACGAAACATCCAAAATGCCTTTCACAAAGTTTGTCGCATCGTATATAATCTATATGTTTGTAAGCGGAAAGCAGAAAAATAAAGCCATCTGCTTCCCATAAACAATACAAAGCTAACAATTTGAATATACAAATGAAAAAATATATATATCAACTTAACAAACTAACACTTATCGCATATGGAATGGATAAAAATTGCTGCGGCGACAATCGCGGCATTACTGTTAGGCATTGGGGACACTTATGCACAACAGCATTACAAAGGAGTCTCAGCCCTCGAAGTGAATTACGGAACCAACATTTTCGGTGACGCGGACAATTATTTCAACCTGTCCTATTCCCGATACATCAACCGGAAAAGCTATTGGAAAATAGGGGCTAACTACTTTGAAAAGACATACGATTATTCCGTCACACTCACAGAGGGTGAAATCCCGTTCACACGGGAAGCGAAAGGCAAAGACATATATGTGGACGGGAGCTATCATTATACCCTCGCCAGCAATCTGAAATCCGTCTATTGGGGGCTAAGCATCGGCGCATTTACCGGAGTAGAGCATACCAGACATCCTGATGAAGAATACCAGTTCATCATCGGTCCGAAGATCGGTACGGAAATGGAGATATTCATCCTCCCCCGGATGGCCTTGTTAGCCGGCATACAACAATATTGGAATCCGCTCTCATTCCATGAGTGGAACACCGTCTGGAACATAGGAATCAAAGCATTGTTATATTAGCATAATCACTATCATGTTGATAAGCATATTGTTATCCGCCACAGATGTGAGCGGACTGGTAGCACTGTACCGTGAAATAGGGGCATATTTAGTCGGGGTCGGTTTCATCTGCGCCGGATTAGCTGTATTGAAGAGACTGATAACCAACCATGAACGGACAAAAGAAGCGGTCATCACCTATGTCATCGCCCTCGTTGTCTGGCTAGCCGTATGGCAACTGCTATGAGCACGGCAGACTTTCTTATCATGGCCGCGATATGCCTGCTGTCGTATTTTTACTTCCGGAAAAAACAGCGGAAGGGCAGCGAACCGGAAAGGAATACCGGGCACAATCCGAACGGGGAAAAGAGCCAGAATGACCAGACAGGCACAAGCCCGGTCATCCATGTCATCTTTCAGAAAGAGGTAGAGGACGAAAAATTGGCCGCAGAGATAGCGGACATGTACCTGCACGGACGGGCTTTCTATTACACCGGGAAGCACGCTACAGACACACAAAAGGAAGATACCGTTTATGTACGGCATAAGGATGTGCAATGGAACAAGCTGAAGAACATTCATGTATAATCATTAAATATCAACAACTATGAACATCATCAAAACATCTATCAAGAAAGCAAAGGCAGTCATCAACCGTCACGGGAAAGGGATTCTCACCCTGTTGGCATTCTGTGCCCTGTTAGGGACAGCCGAAATGTCTTTTGCACAGAGCGGACTGAAAATCAACAGCCTGTCTGAAGTTACCGATACAGCCAAAGAAGGGGCAGACACCATCCTTGATGTCGCCAAATACATTCTTGCTGCCGTGCTCGGAATCGCCCTTGTATTCGTCATTTATTCATTGGCCACCAACAATCCGCACGCAAAGGAGTATCTTTTGGGGTGGATTATTGCGGTAGTAGTCATCATGGTAGCCTTCCTGATTATCTGACCTATGAGGACAATGCGCAAAATCAACAAACCTATCCGTTTCTTCGGGCTTTCTTCGGGTCAGTTCGGCATTTTCATGCTGTTTGTAGCCATCACTATTATTGTGAGCATCTTCAAACAGTTTCATCCGCTGCTCATCATCGGCATCGTATCGGCAATACTGTTTTTCTCAGCCATGCTGTTTAAGACCCTGAAAAAAGAGCACAAGGCCGGAAATCCCGATTACCTGAGCGGACTGAGCGTCCGAAGCGCGACACCCGGACGGATAACGGACAAAAGGAGAATATTCAAGTTCATTCTAAACACCGACAGCCCATGATAGGAATCATCTTACTATTGACAGCCGTAATCTGCCTGTTGAGCCTGCTGATAACCTTGATTTATGTCAGGCAAACAGAAATCCGCCTAACGGACAAATCCGTAGATTTGGGGGATGTGCTGCCCATACAGACCATTACAGAGGACGCGATCATCAACGGGAACGGGGACATCACGGTCGGCTACCGCCTGTTCCTCCCCGAAGTGTTCACCCTTTCCGAAAATGACGCGCAATACATCCATGAGCGGTTGGAAGCCCTGTTTAAGATGCTTCCGGCAGGGACGGTCGTACACCAGCAAGCCTTTTATTACAAAGGGGAATACCATAACACGGAATATTCCACCAATGCCTTGGTTTCGGAGAACAACCGCCACTTTGAAGGGAAAGAAATCCTGAACAGCTATACCAACCTGTATGTCACATTCACGAACGGCAAACGGAACGGCAAGATACGCAAAAGCGCATCCGGCACCTCGCTCATGCGCAAGCTGCACTACCCGTTTAAGCAGCCGTTTAAGGACTACCGGGAAAGGCTTGCCGAGATGGAAGCCTTTCTGCTGAACTTCGAGAACGGGCTTGCCTCCATCCAACAGTTTGAGATACGGAAGATGAACAGCCGTGAACTCAACAACGCCATATACGACTACATCAACCTCTCCTATGAGACACCCACTGACGATGCCACACAGAAAACGGTCAATCCGATGGCAGTCAGCCAGAACGGGGACATGAAGATCGGGCAACAGTTCGTAGCGATGCTGTCACTCACAAACGAAGGGGAACACCTGCATGAACTTGTCGTGCCGCATACCGGCAAGTCAAAATCCTACGGCGGACAGATAGAAGTGCCGGACAGCATCAAAAGCAAATGCTCGATGCTATATCCGGTAGGTTTGGGATTGCCGTTCGACCACATTGTGAATGTGGTGATAGAAATCACAGACCCTGATGCCACTGTAACCGCCATCGGCGCGGAAAAGGATGCGTTGAACTACATCACCAACTTCTATCCTCCGGCCTCAGAGAAGCAGCGCGAACAGGAAGCCTTCTGCAACGAAATTACCAAATTCGACTACCAGACCGCATACACGGCTTTCAATGTCATTGTGAACGACACGGACAAGACCACCCTCATGCGCAAAATCGCATTGGTACAGCAAGGTTACTCCTTCATGAACCAGAGCAGTTGTTACGTGGAGAATGCGGAATTGTGCAACCTGTTTTTCACGAACATCCCCGGCAATGCGAGAGCCAACTACCGGGGCTTCATCAACACCACGAAACAAGCCATCTGCTATTTGCAGAAAGAAGGGATGTATCTGTCTGACAGCAAAGGGCACATCTACAATGACCGTTTCGGCACGCCCGTCAGGATCAATCTGTGGGATTATCCCACATTGAACAACAAGAACCGCATCGTCATCGGCCCTTCCGGTTCGGGAAAGTCATTCTGGCTGAACAACTATATCCTGCAAAGCTATGAGCTTGGCAGGGATGTCATGATTATCGACATAGGCGGCTCGTACCGCTCGATGATCGCGCTGAACCGGGGCAAGTATTTCGATTCGACGGAACAGAAGAAATTCGCGTTCAACCCCTTCCTCTGTGACCGGGACAAGAACGGGAAGTACCTGTACATCGACACTTCGGATGCCGAGTCTGCGGATGACCTCATCAAGACCATCGTAGCCATCATCAGCTACATTTGGAAAGCCCGTGAGCCGATGCTTCCGGCAGAAAGTGCCATCCTCCGGAAATCCATTATCGGATTTTATGACTATGTGAACAATTCCTCGATAGGGGAGAGGCATGAGCGCATATTCCCCTGCCTGACCGCATACCGGAAATACCTGCAAGATGTATTCGGCAACCGCATGAGCGAGTTTGAGAAACAGAAATTTGAGATAGAGGAACTGATACTGCTTCTGGAGCCATACACCGAAGGAGAAATGAGCTTCCTGCTCAACGCCAAGGAGAATGTAGACATCGTGCATGACCGTCTCATCGCGTTTGACATGGAAGATGCCAGCAAGAAAGAATACTTCCCACTGGTCGCCATCATCACCCTTCAGATGATTGTAGACAAAATCAAGAAACGGCAGGGATTCATGAAGGAACTGATCATTGACGAAGCGTTGGATTTCCTTCAGGACGAAAAGTTCGGCGATTTTATCGCCTACCTGTACCGTACGTTCCGAAAAAAGGAAGGAAGCATCACGCTTGCCGCCCAGAATATCCTTTTCCTGAAGAACATGCCACCCAGCATCAAGGACTCCATCATCATCAACTGCGCGACCAAGATTATCTTAGACCACTCGGAACACCGGCAGAATTTGCCGGAAGTGCAAGCAGTCCTGTCCATCACGGACGAAGAACTGTTTATGATAGAATCCCTCCAGCGGACGGAACGTTGGCGTGAGTTCTTCATCAAAATGTCGAATGACGCTTTCATCTTCCGCAACGAGGTCTCCGAATTTGCGGCAGTCGCCTTCGATTCCCGTCAGGCTACCGTTGTCCGGTTGAAGCAACTGTTTCAGGAGACCGGTTCCACCTATACGGCCATCAATCTGTATCTTGAAGAAAGGAGGCGGCGGTATGGATGACGCGACACAAGGACTGAATGAAATCCTGAACTGGTCAGGCGACTTCAACAGCCAGTCTTACGCACTGGCCGGAAGCATCGCATCCGCCATGCTCGGAGTAGCCCTGATATTCGTAGTCTGGGCATTGGCCACCAAGAAAGACAATGCCAAAAGCTATCTGATAGCTTGGCTTGTCTGCGTGATATTCACTTTATTATTCATCCTCAAATAAGAAAAGACAAATGAAAAGGACACTTTTGGCTTTCAGCCTTATCGCCGTCTTGCTCTGCACGAACATCCGTCAGGCACACGCACAGTTTGTCGTGTCAGACCCCGGCCATACCGCACTGAACGCCACAGAATGGGTAGCCAATGTCAAGCAATGGATATCCCAAATCAATGAAATGATCGATGCCCAGGAACTTCGGTTAGGGTTACAGAAGATAGACCAGCTAAAAGAACTGCAATCGCTCAAAGAGCTTGCTGACCTGTTGGATGATGTGGCTTGCCTGAGCAGCGAATACAGTTTCTATCTGAATGTCGGTTCCAACTACCACTGCCTGAAGTTCCTGAACTTCCAGCGCGTGACCGTGAATCTCAGCCTGAGCACTGACCTGCTGTTTAAGGTAGCTACGGTGACCAGCTACTTCTCCATGAACTCGGAAGGGCGCATGTCGTTTATCGAGCAAGTGAAGGAATCTGTCGAGAAAGCCTCGGAACAGATGAGAGAGTTCAACGAATCGGTACGTTCTACCGTTATTTACAAATCATTGAAAGGGCATAACCGGAAAACCTATTACCAAGGACGGTTATCCGCCTACACACGTTATACCAATTAGCCGTTATGAATCAAGACAACTTTTTATGGGGCTTGCAGATAACAGACGGGCTGACGATGGAACTTGTTTCCCAAATGACCGTCATTGCCTTCGGCGTGGGTGTCATCTGCTTTATCTGCAACATCGCCTACAACTACCTGACTCATGGAGCCAGCCAGTTATTGAACCCGAACGAGGACAAGTTTCCGGACATGATGGAAATCGCCCGCTGCCTTGTCTTGTTCTTCTGCCTGACTTTATATAAGCCCATCGCCCAGACAATAGTCGGTACGATGGAAGTCATCAACGAGGCCACTTCGCTCACTTCGGACAGGGCACAGGAGTTCGCGCAATTCATGGCACAGTCGGCTACCGAACAGGGAGAAATGATTGCCGAGTACGACAAGCATGCCCTTGAATCTGAGGTTGCCGCCGGAGAGGACACGACCGGTGCCATGCAACAGGAACTGGACAAGATGGAAGAAGAAGATGAAATGACCGGCGTGCGCTCCAGCGTGGAAAAGATCGCCCAACTGCTCAATCCCGCCAACCTTGTCACACTGGTGCTTCACGCGGTAGCCGCCCTGCTTGTCGGCATCATCCAGATCATCATCTTAGGGCTTGGCGTGGTCATCGTCAAGATTCTGGTCATTCTCGGCCCGTTCGTGTTCGCCGCGAGCATGTTGCCCGTATTCCAGAAGCAGCTGAGCGTCTGGTTCGGCACGCTCTGTTCCGCCTGCATGGTGTTCACCGTCATCAACATCCTCAATCAAATCATGTGGCAGACGATGAAAGCCATCTATACGGAAAGCGCGGACACTGTGGATGCAGCCACCCAACAGCTTCAATACCTGGGCATGGACTTGGCATTGATTGGAGCCTATTGCAGTTGCTTCTGGCTGTCCTCTAAGATTGTCGGACACAGCGATGCCGGGAAAATCATCTCAAAGACCGTTTCCATAGTGACCACAGCCGCCACGATCGCACTGATGGGCAGTGCCGCCGCCGGCAAACTCACCAATGTAGGAGCCGCCGCAAGTGCAGGAGAAAGTATCATAGACAACAATAAAAAATAGCACATTATGGACTTGACAAAATTCAAAGGAGCAGATGATGCCGTAAAACTGACCGTCCGTCTTTCCATCGGCTATTGCCTCCTACTGACTGCCGCTTTTGTAAGCTGCATCATCTACCTGACCGTAAAGATAGAGAAAGCCTACAGCCAGGCATTGGTCATCGACAAGAACGGGGAAGTGTATGAGACAAGCAGCCTGCCAGCAGGTGCCATGCGCAAATACGAGTACCTCAACCATGTGAAAACCTTCGTTACCCACTGGTACGCATTCGATGAAAGCACGTATGAAGGCAACATATCCCTTGCGCTGAACCTTATCGGGAACAAAGGGAAAGAATTGCTGAACGAATACAATGATGTGAACATGCTCAATTCGCTCATACAGAAAAACATCCGGTACGGAGTCTCCATCAAGGATGTGGAAATCCATATGAATACCATTCCCGTATCAGGCAAGATTCTGTTTACCCAGACCGGCTACCGGGCAAGAGGAAGCGTATCGCGCGACATTGAAGCCGAGTTCACCCTTTATGATGTATCGCGAAGCGAAGACAACGCACACGGGGCAAAGATCGAGGACTGGATTGTCCGCTACTCAGAGCCTGTAGAAAACGGCGATGACCTGCTCCGCCACACCAATCCATCCTTCGCGGATGGAGACGAACCCAATCCTGAAAACTCAAACTGATAAGCCATGAACATGAAAGATTTATTGAAAGACAAGAACAAGCTGCTGATGGCCATTCCCATCCTATTGGGCATCCTGTTCATCTATGTGTTCTTCCTGCACGGTTCCGGTCAGGAAAAACAAGAGTCATCCGACAACCGCACAGCGGAAACCTTGTTGGAACCCGAATCGCGTGTTGCCGAGAAAGCTGACAACAAAATAGATGCGTATAAACAAGACGAACGTGAAAAGCAGGAACAAGCGCGGCTTCAGGAAGCCTCCCGTGTCAGAGGATCGGACTTCTATTTCGATATGCAGAACCGGGAAGAGAAGTATGACGAAGCGACACTCGAACGTATCCGGCGGATGCGTAAAGACCCGTATTCAGAAGTCATGGAAGGATATGGGGGAGGAAAAGACGGGCGTTTCTCACGGCAACTGGAAGCCCAGCTAAGCGGTCTGGAAGATGAAGAAGCCCTGAATGAGATTATCCGAAAAGCCAAGAAAAACGCCCGCATCCGGAAAGACCTTGAAGAATCGAGCGCATACCGGGAAAAGATGTATGAACGTATTGCCGGGTACGACAAAGAGGAACAGGCAACGGAAGGACAGCCCGCTTCTTCAGACACCGTAAACAACCGGGTGCGGAACACCCCCATCTATCTGGCCGGTAACGGGAAGCGGATGCGCAGACAACGTTCCGCGCTTCCCAAGAGCAGCAACCTTATCAAAGCCTGCATTCACGGAGACCAGACCATCGTCACTGGCAGCACGGTACGGATGCGTCTGTTGGAAGATGTGCAAGTGTCAGGGATGAAGATACCTGCCAACACGCTGTTCTACGGCACAGCCACATTAGGAGCCAGCCGGTTAGATATTGTCATCAACAACCTGAAAGTCGGCAACAGCATCAATCCCGTCTCCTTCCTCGTTTTCGACAATGACGCGATGGAAGGTCTGAACCTGCCGAACAACATGAAGGCGACTGCGGCAAAGCGCATGGAGCAGGGGCTTGTGCAGAACATCGACATGCCGCTCTCCAGTATCGGGACGATGACCAGTGAGGTCACCAGTGCCATCAATGCCACGACACAGATAGCCAAGCAGATTCTGAACATGAGTCTGTCGCAGACCAAGGTACATCTGAAGAGCAACTACGTGATGTACATACAGGAAGAAAGCGAGGAATCAAAACTCAAACGGGAAGCCATACAACAGGAACTGCAAAGGCTATACAGCCAACTGGAACAGGAGAAAGAGAAAAAGAAGTCTCACCCATTAAAAACACTCATAGACAAGTTATGACCGACATGCTCAACTATCTGTTGGCGTTATCCGCAATTTTCTTCGGCTACCGCATCTATGTATCACGAAGGAAGGGGAAAAGTTTCCGGGAAATCCGTCCGCTTACCCTCTCATTCGCTGTCTGCGTTCTCCTGCTATGGGGGATCACCGTATTCACCGCATTTTTCAACTAAAATACAGAAACATGAAAAAGATAAAAATCGCAACCATGCTGTTCGGGCTGCTCTGTTGGCTGTCCGCATCCGCACAAGAGACCGATACCCCCCGGAAAGAGGCGATCGCCCAAAAGGATATCCGCATCTCTTTCGACTTTGTGAAACACCTTGTCTTTCCCGTGCAGGTATCGGACATCGCCATCGGGAAAGAAAACCTGATACTGGCCGAACGGGTGGAGGAAGCCCCCCACATCGTCCGTTTGTCCGCACAGACCGAGGACTTTGAAGAAGAAACGAACCTTACCGTTGTCTGCATTGACGGAAGCGTCTATACCTATCACATCACTTACCAGTCAGGCGATGAGACAGACGCATACCCGGTCATCTGCGAAGACAACGGCAAATGGCAGCACCATGACTACCGGGCGGAAGTGAGTGACCTGCACATCACCGAGTTCTTTTTCCCGGCAGATGTCGTTTACGGCACTCCCGGCAATGAAATGTCATTCAGCCTTTCCACCTACAACAACCAGTTGAAGGTGGTTACCGCTCCCGATGCCGTGCCACATTCCAACCTGTTTATCATTGACAAGGACATGAACACCTACCATATCACAGTGAAGAAAAGCGAAACGGCATCTTATACCTACAACTTCGACAACGCACGCCAATATACGGCTCATGTCGATGTGAACAGTCAAGAGATGGAGAAGTGCATCCGTGAGCTAAGGACAAAAGAGCGGAACATTTTCAGTCTGGGTGTCATCAAGAACAAGTTTGAGCTTTCAATGGCCAACCTCTATGTACACAATGACTTCATGTTCTTTGTCTTTGACATAAGAAACAATTCCTACATTGATTACGACATCGAGTTTGTGAAATGCTTCCAGCGCGACCTGAAGAAAAGCAAGAACGCCATCCAACAGGAAACGGCCATAGATCCCGTTTACCTGAAGGACTTCGAGAACAAGATCAAGGGGAAGAGCCGGAACCGTCTGATACTCGGATTCCAGAAATTCACCATCCCGGATGACAAAGTGTTTGAAATCGAGATGTATGAGAGAAACGGCGGACGCCACATGAAGCTCGCCGTATTCAATGAATACATCCTTTCCGCAGAACCTTTATACAAAGAACGCCCATGACACTGAAAGAAGCGCTGGATTCCTATCAGTTTGACAACGTAGGACAATTCAACGGCATAGCCCGTTCGCTCGGCTACCAGACCGAATACAAAGACCAATATTTCCGTTTCCACAAAGACGGGGAAGAAACCATCCTGCACATTGATCAGATACGGGCATTAGCCGGGAGCAAGACCGATGAGAGCTTACGGGAACAGTCAAAGGAACGTGTCGCCGGGATTTTCGACAAAGACCGGGCCAACGATCCTGCATACGCCGCAGAACTGGAGCGGAAGGGCATCAGCATCATCCGGTGGGAGAACCTGAAAGGGCAGGACAAGGACGGGTTCACCGTTATCGACCATCGCCACAAGGTCTGTTATACCGGGCAGTCCTTATACGAGTACGCCCATAAGAACGGGAACATCCTTGACGGTAAAGGGACGAGACTGGAGAAAGGCATCCTGTCTGACATGATGGAAATTAACGGCAAGCAGGGCAAGCTGCGGTTCAGTGAAAACGGCATATCTGTGTTCTACCGTAAAGAAGCACTGACCATTCCCGACAAGATATTGGGGAAAAAGCTCAGCAAGAAAGACAAGGAACTTCTGCTTGCCGGAGAGATTGTCCCACTTACAGTCAAGAAAAAAGACCTGATGCTGCAAGTGGACAAAGACCTGAATTCCGTCATCGTCCGTTCCAGCCAAGAGATACGGATTCCTGAAGCTATCGGACAAACATCCGAATATCAGGGATATAAACTGACCAAAGCGGATAAATACCTGCTTGCCAACGGACATGCGCTTGAAAACATACTGATGCACAGCAAAGAAGGGTATTTCATTGCGGATGTCCGGCTGACCGATGACAAGAAAGGCATCCAGTTCACCAACATACAGAGCCTCACACCGTCAAAAGCACAGGAACTGATAAAAGAGATGACCCCTAAATTAGACTCATCCCCCAAACGGGATATTCCTCATGAAGAACGGCCAACGCGCGACATGGAAGCCGAACTGAGGGAAGCAATCGGAAAGAAAGACTTCGAGAAGCTGCAAAGCCTGAAAGAAGAAGGCTACAGACCCAGCGAAGAATATATCCGGGGAATCGCCAAGGAAAAAGGACTGGATGAACACCAGACCGCATCCGTCTGTCAGGTGTTCGGTGTTCTTACCGAAACAAAGAACGAACAGAAAACCATAGCCAAAAAACTTTATGATGCCGCCATGAAAAACGATTTCGAGACGATACAGAAAATACAGTCCGGCGGTTACCGGCTGCGCAATGACGATCTCACCCACATGCGTGAATCCGGCGTACAGTCCAACACCCTCATCGCCATACAGAAAATATTTGGGCTGAAAGCCCAAGAGAAGAACATGGGAGATGTGCGACTTGCCAACAGCGCAAAACCGGAAAACGCCAAAGACATGGCGCGGCCAATAGCCAGCACCATCAACCGGGCATTCAATGACCTATAAAAAACGATACAATGGATTACGAAGAACTTGTACAGAGAAATCAGGCAGGAGAAATCAGCGATCTGGAGTTTCTGCTTGCACAAGAAGAACTTGCATCAGCCTACAAGGAGGCGATGCAGGAAAACCATCAGGAGATAAATGACGAGACAGCCCGAAAATGGCTGCTCCAGTATGAAAACGACAAACTGTACGAACATGGAAACAGCAGGTGACAAAGCATTGAAACAGTTCGCAGACCTTATGATCGAGAAAATCCGACAGGTAGAGGATAACCTGCAAAAGCCTTGGTTCTCCACACAGGGAGGCGGACTGCCACAGAACATTGAAGGTCATATATACAGCGGTGTCAATTCCTTCATGCTGTTCCTACTTTCGGAAATAATGAATTATTCCTTACCGGTATATATGACCTTCATGCAAGCGAAAGAAAAAGGCGTGAATGTCCTGAAAGGAGAGAAGTCCTTTCCGGTCATCTACTGGAACTTTTCCATCAAAGACAAGGAAGGACGGAAAATCACACTTGACCAATACCGGGCACTGAGCAAGGAAGAGCAGGAACGGTATAAAGTCACCCCTTTCATGAAAACATACAACGTGTTCAACGTGCAGCAGACCAACCTGCAAGAAATACATCCGGAGAAATGGGAAGCCTTGAAAGAGAAATTTCAGGTACCTGCGTTAAAGGACGAACAAGGGATGTTCACCATGCCGCTGTTAGACGCTCTGATGCGTGAGCAGAAATGGATTCGCCCGATCCATCAAAAGGAAGGGGACAAAGCCTACCATGTCCGGGGTGAGGACGGCTACATTGTCGTTCCGAAAAAAGGTCAGTTCGACTGCGGAGAGAATTTCTATTCTGTCCTGCTGCATGAAATGGCACACTCTACCGGTGAACCGGCATACCTGAACCGTGAAAAAGGCATGATTTTCGGGGACGAAAAATATGCAAGGGAAGAACTGGTAGCCGAACTCACTGCGGCAACCACCGGTCAGGCGATGGGCATATCCACCCACATCCGCGAAGAAAACGCCATGTATCTGAAAAATTGGCTCGCCGCATTGAAGGAAGACCCGAAATTCATCTACTCCCTCCTGTCTGATGTGGGCAAAGCCAGCGGCATGATTCAGGAGATAAGCCAATCCATGCATCCCTATCTGAGCCAAGAGGAACAGTTTATGTTGGCCATGCTCAACCATGACGGGAAGCAGCTTGAAGATATGAAGAAAGGCGGTTTCATACCTTCGGAAAAAGACATCGAACGGGTAAGGACGAACGGCATTACGGAAACCGGCAGCGAACTGCTTGCCACCATCTATGAAATCGCCGTCCCGCCAACGATTGAAACGGGAACCATACATAAAGGCCATGAGCCACAACTTGGATTATAGATTACAAACAACTAAAAAACAATCATTATGTTTACAGGAGAAATTATCGGTTATGTCGGTGCGGACGCACGCGCCAACAAGAACGGGAAGGGATTCAACTTCCACGTATCACACAAATTCAGAAACGCGGACAGCGAAGAACAGACCTTGTGGGTATGCTGCTTCGTGAACTTTGAAAGCAAAGTAATGGAATACCTGAAGAAAGGCACGCAAGTCTATGTTTGCGGAGATGTCTATGCCGATGTGTTCCATAAAGAGGACGGCACCCATGTCCCTTCCGTCAGCCTGAATGTCTCGCGCATCGAACTCTTGGGCAAAGCGGACAAGAGAGAAGAATCACCGGCAACCCAATCATAACAAGCGGACTATGGAAAGAGAAAAGAAAGACCTGTCGTTTATCCTGATTCTGCTCTCCACCTTGATAGGCATCGCCGTACTGTTTCAGTGGGCGATAGTAAACGGGCTGTATGTACCGCTCCGTAATCCGTCACTGTGGGAAAAGCTGATGGAGAAAGGCATGATGTTCCGGTTCCTGTATGTCATCCTCATCGGCGGGCTTGCCTTTATCTTTCCATTCGGGTTACCGAAAGACGAAAACCCGAAATTGGTTTATGCCAGCATGACACTGCTGACCGCCTCGGTATTGGTCATCGGATTCAGCCGTCTTTCCCATTGGTACAACCTGTTCGTTTTCCCCTGCCTGTTTGTCTCCTATACCTTACTGGTCATCAAGACACTTCCGTACTTCATCCGCAAGCATGTCAAGTCTGATGAAAGCATCTTCGGCCTGAGCAACGAAGAATCTCCGTTCTACTTCCGGTTTGAGACGGCGAACGGTCCGCTGACCGTCCACAAGCCCCAACAGAACATCTACATCGATGGTGGTCCAGGGTCAGGCAAGTCCGAAAGTTGGATAAAAGGCATGATTTACCAGTGCGCCGAACGCAATTACGCCGGATTCATCTATGATTGGGAAGGAGACCCGACCAAAGCCAACTCGCCCATCCTCTCACGCATCGCCTACGGCAGCATCGAGCACTTCAAGAGACAAGGAAGGGAAGTGCCCGGCTTCGCCTACATCAACTTCGTGGATATGTCCCGTACAGTCCGTGTGAATGTCCTTTCACCACGCTACATGTACAAAGGCAACGAATCCCTGTTTATCCGGAACATCATCACGACATTGATGAAGAACCTCGAAGCCAGTTGGAAGGAAAAGACCGACTTTTGGGCAAACAACGCCATCAACTATGTCTATTCAATTGCCTACAAGTGCTTTAAGGAACGTGAGCAAGGCATCTGTACGCTTCCCCATGTCATCGCTTTTGCTCTTTCTGACAGCGATCTTGTGTTTCACTGGCTTTCAGAAGACCCGGAAATCGCACTGAACATGTCATCGATGCTGACCGCATGGAAACTTGGCGCCCAACAGCAGACTGCCGGTGCCGTTTCATCCGCACAGACTCCGCTTGTCCTGCTGAACAACAAATACATTTTCTGGGTATTATCTCCCTTGCCTGAAGAAGAGTTCTCATTAGACATTACCAACAAGGAACATCCTACGCTGCTCTGCGTTGGCAATGCACCCACCATCAAGGAAGCCGTATCTCCGGCAATCTCCTGCATCGGAAGCGTGCTCATGTCGCAGATGAACAATCCGGGCAAGGCGACCAGCGTGTTCATGGTTGACGAGTTCCCCACCATCCTCCTGCAAGGAATAGACACCTTCATCGGAACAGCCCGAAAGCACAACGTATCGACCATCCTTGCCGTGCAGGATTTCAACCAAGCGATCCGTGATTACGGCGAGAAAAGCGCGAATATCCTGAAAGCCTCCTGCGGGACACAAGCCTACGGCATGACCGGAAACGAAAAGACCGCCAAGGACATTGAAAGCCTCTTAGGAGAACAGAAGGAAGCACAACAGTCTTATTCACATCAGGAAAGCGGAAGCAACAGCATGACCGAAAGCCTGCAAAAAGAAAAGGTGCTGAAAGCCCGTGAAGTGGCCGGTCAGTCTGCCGGTCATTTCACCGGGAAAATTGCCGGTGGGAAACCGCCCTATTTCAGCGTCCAATTCCAAATGTGCCGGTTTGAGGAACAGGAAATACCCCGTTTCTCTTTTCCGGTCAGGCTTGGAAAGGGAAAGGAGAAACTGGAACTGGAGATACTGGAAGAAATCGTACAGCAGAACTACATCAGAATCATCAGCGATGTGAATGCCATCCTTAACAACGTGGCAGACCGGTTGAAGAGCCAAACCGCAAACACAACCAGCCAACGGAAACAATAATGAAATTACAAACCATTTAAATTTTTGAAACATGAAAAAGCATTATCAAGCATTCTTAGCGATTTTATGCACAACCTTATGCATCATGACCTCATGCAGCAGTGAAAACGATCCATCCGTAACAGACAGCGGAAGCATATACAGGGTAGTCGTGGAAGTCAGCGGAAACAGCCCTAAAGGAAACCTGCATCTGTATAACCTTGACGGAGTAGCGTTCAGAAACGAACAGACCGGAGAACGGACGGAACAAGTCAATGAGAGTTTCACCAACCGGACTTCCTATGTAACTGACGGAAAAGTCAGCAAGATCACGGCACAAGGCATCCTTTATTCAAAAGAAGATGCCAAACTGACCATGAACGTATATAAAGACGGCGAAACGGTATTCAGCCAATCCAAACAACTGACTGCCGTGCCGGGCACAGACACCACCATTGACCTAGTGTACAGTACCGTAAAATGAAAATTCCTCTGTCCGATACCTGCCTATATCGGGCAGAGGCACAACTGCCCGCCGCATGGGGTGATACCCTAAGAAAAGCCTTACCATAGCAAAAAAACATGCGCTTTTTTTCTCTGCTTGAAAGAAAATTATTATCTTTGTGAAAGATAATTTTTGTTATTTATAATTCCAGAAGAAACCGATGAGATTTGACAGATTCATAGACAGACAGGATTCGTTGGAACGGATTAAGGGAGCGTTCCAACGGCAGCATCCACAGTTCGTTGTCATTTATGGCAGACGGCGCATCGGGAAATCCACGCTTATTAGGGAAATCCTGACGGAAAATGATGTGTATTTTCTCAGTGACCAGACCAATGAAGCCAACCAGCGGATGCTGTTCGCCAAATCCGTTTCAGACATCATCCCCCGTTTCGACAAGGTGGTTTACCCTGATTGGGAAACGCTGCTGTTGGAACTCAATGAACGGATAACCCGGCGTATCGTGGTCTGTCTGGATGAATTTCCGTATATGGTCAAAAGCTGTGCTGCACTTCCCTCTGTCATCCAGAAACTGCTGAACGGAAGGACGCTCAGGTTTGACCTGATTGTCTGCGGCTCTTCGCAACAACTGATGCAAGGCTATGTGTTGGACAGGAAAGAACCGCTATATGGTCTGGCTGATGAAATCATCAAACTGGAACCTATCCCCGTCCCGTACATCTGCCAGGCATTGGGTGTGGATGAAACTACCGCTGTGGAAGAATATGCCGTTTGGGGCGGGATTCCCAGATATTGGGAACTAAGAGCCGATTACCCGGATCAGGACACCGCCATAAGAAAATTGATTTTAGACACCAAGGGGATATTGGCGGAAGAACCCCAAAGGCTGCTCCGGGATGACCTTCGCGACACGGTGCAGACCTCCACCATCCTTTCCATTATCGGTAACGGAGTGAACAGGATTACCGAGATTGCGGCACGTGCCGGAAAAGAAGCCACCCAAATATCCGAACCGTTAAGCAAGCTCCGTGAATTGGGGTATGTCAGACGGGAAGTGCCATTCGGCGAGAGCGAGAAAAAAAGCAAGAAAGGCATCTACCGCATCGACGACAACATGCTGCAATTCTATTACCGGTTTGTCGCGCCACACCGTTCCATCCTTGAATTGGGGCGTGTCGACCGGGTCATGAGCCTCGTTGAATCGCAGTTCAACCAATATGCCGGCGACTGTTGGGAACATCTCTGCCGCCAGTTCGTGAGCGGCAATGAGATTGACGGAATCGCATACGGCATGGCTTCCAGATGGTGGGGGAAAATATTCCCGGATGACAGCAAGGCAGGGAAGATGGCTGAACTGGATGTCGTGGCTGAATCCTTTGACAAGAGGCACATCCTTATCGGAGAGTGCAAATGGACGGGTGGGGAAGATGCCCAAAGGCTGCTCCACGACTTATCCGAAAAAGCCCGGTGCCTCCCGTTCGTCAAGGACAATCAGGAAGTGCATTTCGTCCTGTTTCTGAAACGGGAACCTGTACACAAAGAAGCCGTCCGCTATTTCCTGCCGGAAGATATTCTAAAGAGTCTCTAACCCTACAACACCAACAAGATGAAAGTAGACTTCAATCAGATAAAGACCGCCATTTCCTTACCGGATTTCCTGTTGCAGTTGGGATGGAAGTTCGTCAGCGGATCGTCAAATGCCTGCCCGAAGATGAGCAACGGCACACACACGATTGTCATCAAGCGCAACGCACAGAACCAGTACACCTATTGGGATGTACACAGTGACAGCATTCGTGGAAGAAGCATCCTTGACTTCATGCAGGAACATCTGTTTGAAACGACCGGGAAAAGACCGTCATTGCGAGAGGTAGGGGAGATACTACAGAAATACATAAACACCAACCGGATTGTCACGCCCGAACAAAGCAGGTATGATGTAGGAAACACTTCCATGAACATGAATGAACTGCAATTCTATCTGAACCAACTGAAGCCTTACAGCGGCAATTACCTTCAGAAAAGAGGCATCAAGAAAGAAAGCATCGAGAGCAAAGTGTTTCAGAACACCTTCTTCATCCGCGAAGTGCGGAACAAAGGAAGCGTCTACTGGAATGTCTGCGTAAAGATGTACAGCGAAAGGGGAGTGGAAGCCATCTCCCAGCGGAACGAAAACTTCAAGGGCATCATCGGCGGAAAGTTCGACTGTCTTGCCACAAGCTCACACGACAAAAGCCGTCCGATTGACATCCTGTATATAGGTGAATCCATCATTGACTGCATTTCGCATTACCAGTTGAAACACGAAAATACACCGCTGAACCTCGTATATGTATCTACCGAAGGCACACTGACCGAAGGGCAGATGCGTCTGCTCCGCATCATCCTTGACAAAAATGAAGTGAAGGCGATGCGCACGATATTCGACAACGACAAGCAAGGATATAAGTACACCTT
>ERZ1664508.9-NODE-9-length-17744-cov-17.928600_pt1 | contig 17744 bp, 33 predicted proteins | sample MGYA00575339_ERZ1664508 | MGnify/ENA primary metagenome ERZ1664508 (study PRJEB40874, sample SAMEA4040765) | Gallus gallus | biome: gut; material: content | place: India | collected 2016-01-01 | study: EMG produced TPA metagenomics assembly of PRJEB14491 data set...
TTTCTATAGTGATAATATAAAATAAACGGAGGTGAACTGTGCTATGTATAACTACGCAAAATTACTTGGAAGGATGAAGGAACGTGGCTATACACAACAATCATTAGCACGTGATGTTGGGATTAGTGAGTGCACTTTGAACTTAAAGCTAAACAATAAGAGGGGGTTTAAACAAGATGAAATTGTAGCGGTAGGAAATCTCTTGGGAATCTCAAGCAGTGAAATTCCGGAATATTTTTTTACGCACGAACTTTAGAAATCTAAAGATTGTGCGTAAAAAGCAACCAATGGGGAAGGCATTGGTTGCTTTCCTCACTTAAGTCATTTTACCGTTCTGCTAGTGGATCTGACTGATATAACTTACAAGAACGGCATAGTTGGCATCCATTGCGTGGGCATTCAACTTGAATAAGGCGTCCATTATGGTACCAAAAAAATGCAGGAATGTCTCGACCAGCGAATGCACAATAACCAACTTTAACTTTGGTGAGGATTTCATTACTGCTGTTATCCATTGATTCACCTCCCTTCTCATCATACGGGAGGAGCGGAAAACGGCAGGAGCAGATATGCGGTGGGGCACCGCATAAAAAAATTATATAGGAATCTTTGACAAAACGCAAGGAAAAGAGGAGGTGAATTTACATGGAATGGCTCGTAGAAGCACGGGGAAACAGGACGCAGCAATCCGTAGCAGATGAAGTTGGCATGTCTCAGAGCGGATATGCCTCTATTGAGACTGGAGCCCGGCGGCCCTCCGTCGATATGGCCAAGCGGATCGCAGCAGTGCTGGGATTCAAATGGACCAGATTTTTCGAGGAGGACGAAAAGCCGGACGCCGGGGGCGCGGCGTAGAGAGGAGGATCATATGTCATGAACAGATATCTCGTCAACATCGAAATCGAGAGCGGGGAGCTTGAGAAGACCATGGAAGAGCTAAACAAGGCGCAGGAGACCATCCGAGAGTGCTACTACAAGCTGGCGGAGATGGGCGTGCTGACTGTGCGTGAGAAAACAGAAGCCGCCAGCGGCAACTGACGGCTTCTTGGGGACTACTTACTCAAAAGGATAGATATCAGATCGTCCTGCGTATGTGAGAGCAATGTGATGAGCTTCTGGAAGTCGGAGCCCGTGACAGGGGTGTTGTCGGCGGGCACGATATTTCTGGCCATCGTATCGAATTCTTTGACAATGTTACGCAGACGAATCTCCTTATCGTTCACTTGGTTTCACCTCCTCCCGGGGCCAGTATACCACGGCGCGGCAAGAGGAGGCAATGGTAGAGAGGAGGACACATTGGAGTACAAAATTAAAGAATACCGCAAGAAGTCGGGAGTAAGTCAGCAGCAGCTATCTGAAAAGGCAGGAGTTTCACGGACAATTATTTCTGGCCTGGAAAGCGGGCGAATACAAAACACAACCGCCGATACGATACAAAAAATTGCGAAGGCTTTAGGTATAGAGGTAAGTAAGATTTTGAGAGAGTAAAACGACTGCATGTGAGAATCACAAGCGCTTGGCAAAACGCTTTCTTGGCCGTTTTCACTGCGGCGCGGCGTAGAGAGGAGGATCATATGGACGAAAAAAAGCTCCCCGCCGAGGAGACGGCGGGGATGGGCATATGTACATGCGGGACCAAGAATTCAGAGGGTTCTAATTTCTGCCGGAGCTGTGGCCGGAAACTGAAAGAAGTCTGTGACTGCTGGGTAAAAAAAGGACCCTATCGATGCGGTCGGGACCAATGCCCGGGATATAGGCTCTTTTTAGGCGAATTTAGAAATTCATCTGACGCTTAACTAATTCGCAGCCGAAGTCGATGACAAATTGACGAAGTCCTTCTGCAGTAAATTTTCCAACGGCAAGTAGGCCCCGCTTTAAACGGATAATCGCCAAATTGGTTTTTGGGGTTTCACTCACAAGGTCGGGGAGTGCATCTGTTAAAGATTTTTGGAGTTCTGGATCGATCTCAGAATCTTCTTGAATAATTTCGCTCATCGTTTCCAACGCAGTTCTAGTCCATGGGAAAGGATTTCCGCAGTTGTAACAATATGCTGGGACTTTATATTTTGCCCATGAAGCAAACCCCAATTCCTGGTAAGCACCACGGATTGCAGTGTTACACGTCGGACAATTTGTTATTGTTTGTGTTCCACATTTACTACAGAAAGATTCAGAAGATTCAGGGAAGGATTCAAGTGCATCGGTGATACAGTGCCCATTCAGACAAATTTGGGCCGTTAGGAAAGTCCCCATGAAATCGCCTCCTTTCGGAGTCAGTATACCACGGTTCGGCAGGGGGAGGCAAGAAAAAGCCCGCGCCTGGTGACGCAGGCGCGGGAGGCCCGGCGGGGGCCGGGCTGGGACAGCGGAAAGCTCCCCACCGACATTGTATCAGATCCCGGCGGGGAGCGCAAGGCATAGGACAACCTCGATCATCAGTAGGTTGGGAACAGATCATGTTGGAGGTGCTTTTATGGCAATCGTGGAGATCTACTACATCAACGGGATTAAGTGCAACATAGACGACAGCGCCTACCGGGACAAGACCCCGGAGGAGCTGGCGGTGATCCGCCGAAACGCGGAGAACATCGCCCGGCAGATCTTCCGCAACGCGGAGATCCGGGCCAGGGAGGAAGCCAGGCGGCAGGCGGAAGCCGTAAACGAATGACAGCGCCCCTTGGGGGTGACCAGAAGGAGACGCTATGAACTACAAAAGCTTATCGGAACTGCTGGAGGAGGAGCGGGCGCTGTGCGCCGGGCTCCAGACCAGGGCAAACATCGTGGACGCCATGTGTGAGGTGGATCTTGAGGACCCGGAGAGGGCGGAGAAGCACCGGGCGCTCCGGGAACGGCTGGTCCGGGAGATCCAGGGGCTGAACAAGGCCCTCCGCCCCCTGCGGGTGGCCATCGGGGCCAGACTGCTGGGGCTGGAGGCCACGGCCGGGGCCGTGATTCAGGCGGAGCGGGAGCGGTCAGCGCAGAGGCCGGCCGCCCCCACCATCGCACCGGACCTTGGAAAAGAGGTGCGGTCATGAGCCGGGAGGTCATGGTCAGGACCCGCCGGGCGCTGGCGTCCTGGCAGAAGGCGGCGCTGGGGCTGCTGGTCCTGTCAGTGGTGATCAACGCGGCGCTCTATACGGCGATCCTCGGCCTGGAGCGGGAGCGGGCGGACTGGGAGACCAGGTACCACGCCGTCCGGGCCATCGAGGAGGACGCCGTGGCGGCCTATGGCGCACTGGCAGCCAAGGTGGACGCCGAGGCGGAGGCCCGGCAGGCCCAGGCGGAGGCCTACGAGGCCATCGGTGCCTACCGGTATGTGGGAGAGTGCAAGATTTCCGCCTACTGCTGTGAGCCCTACGCCCACATCTGCGGAGACGGCGACGGCCTGACCGCCACGGGCATCCCGGCGACGCCGGGGGTGGTGGCAGTGGACCCCGAGGTCATCCCTCTGGGCTCCACGGTCATCATCGACGGACAAGCCTATCTGGCAGCCGACACAGGCGGGGCGGTGCAGGGCCTCCACGTGGACGTGGCGATAGCAACCCACCAGGAGGCGGACGCGTTCGGCGTCCGCTGGGCGGATGTATGGATCATGGAGGAGGAATAGATATGGCAGGTATGACAAAGGGGCAGCTGCTGAACAAGCTCAACCGTGTGAAGCGGCTGGTGGAGCAGCTGCCGGAGGCTGCGCAGATCCTGGAGGCTGCGCTCAACTGGCGCGATATGGATGTGATACAGATCTCAGGTGGACAAGACTGTGGCATAGAGGCCGTGGCGGAAATGCTTCATGAAGAGGTAGCCCGAGAGGAACGGGCCAGAAGGCCCTATCGTTATCTCACCATCCAGGTCGATGGGATCACGGTGCTGGAGCTGCGGGAGAAAGGAGACCAGTAATGGCACAGATCAAGAGAGCCGCACCGGTGCCGGTGTGGTGGGTGCGGCACCCGGACCACGAGGTGGCCATCGTGCGGGCCCCCAACTGGGAGCAGGCCACGGTGGAGGCCGCCAAGTGGTGGGACGTGCCCTGGCGGGAGGTGGCCGCCCTATGTGAGCTTGAGAAGAAAGAACTGGCTCCGCGGTGCATCTGCCAGAAGTGCGGGGAGCGGTTCCACGGCGAGGCGGTGCTGTGCGCCCGGTGCGCCATCGAGGCCAGGGACCGGGAGCTGAACCGGCAGGGCAACACCAGGCGGTATTGGCGGGAGATGGGACCGAGGAAGGAGAGCGGAAATGCTCAATGAGAAGGGGCTTTGCAAAATTTTGAAGGCTGCCTACAAGGGAGGCGGCTACACGGTAATGCCGGTGGTGACACCGGCGGCCTATGGCGGCGGCAGGGGAATCAACGAGATCGTTATCAACGGCGCCACCTGGGCGGTGCGCTGTGAGACCTGCTATCTCCCCAAGGCCGCGGCGGTGCAGATCGTGGAGGACGCCGGGTATCTGCCGGTGGAGGCTATGACCATCTGCAAGGGGGAGCCGAACCAGATGGTCATGGAGAACGTGGCCGCTGGGCGGCACGGTATCCTCAGCAGACAGGCGGAAGGCAGCGTGGCCATGGAGAAGATCTCTGTCATCTACAAGGAAAGGTGGCAGCTGTACCAGACGGCGGAGGGGGAGATCGCGGCTTTCGACACGGCGCTGCTGGAGCTGATCGACCCGAAGTGCACATTCTTGTCCGCAAGGCTGTCCGCCAGCGGCGGACTCGGGATCTTCACCTGGGACGACTGCTCCGCCTGGATCGCCCCGGGGCGGTTCTCCTCGGCGGATGAAGAGCGGCTACGGTTCCTGGCCGGTTTGGACTGGGCAGGCCAGATGGAGGACGAGGACGCCACGGTCAATATGTCACTCTTTGACCCAGACCGGGACGTGCTCCCGGTGAGCCGGGAGGGGTGAAGGCGTTGATGCGGTACCCCGGCGCGAAATGGGGGATCGCGGAGTGGATCGTCTCCCATTTCCCGGAGGGATACGAGAAAATGGTCTATCTGGAGCCATTCGCGGGGAGCGGGGCGGTATTCTTCGCGAAGTCGCCGGGCGTGGTAGAGACCATCAACGATCTGGACGGCGATGTGGTGAATCTCTTTCGTATCCTGCGGGAACAGCCGGAGGCGCTGCGCCGGGCCTTGGAGCTGACGCCGTACAGCAGGGAGGAGTACAACCTGTCGTTTCAGCCGTGCGAGGACCCGGTAGAGCGGGCTCGCCGCTTTATGGTACGGACGAACCAGGCCATCGGCGCGAAGCTTAGCCACAGGTGCGGGTGGAGGAATCACAAAAGTACCAAATCCGGCGGAACAGCGTGCAAGTGGACAGGCATACCGGAGGTCATCCCCTATGCCGCCAAGCGGCTGCGAGGGGATCAGACCCACCTGGTCCAAATCGAGCGTCAGGACGCCCTAAAGTTGATCGGCCGCTATGACAGCCCAGATGTGCTTATGTATCTGGACCCGCCTTATTTGCGGAGCACGAGGAGAAGCGGGCGGCTGTACAGCAAGGAAATGGACGAGGCGGACCACCGGCGCCTGCTGGACTTGATCGTGCATACACGGGCCAAAGTAGTTTTGAGCGGGTACCACTCGCCCTTATACGCGGAGGTGCTGTCAGGCTGGTGGACGGCAAGATCCGCAATGAGAACGACCTCGGCGGAAATGCGAGAGGAAGTCCTCTGGATGAACTACGAACCGCCGGGGCAGATCGAATTGGAGGAGGTTATTTCATGGCTGTGAGGCTAGGCGCGCAGCTGAGCATGAATGAAGAGATCATCGTGGACAACTTTGCCGGGGGCGGAGGAGCGTCCACGGGGATCGAGCTGGCCTGCGGGCGTCCGGTGACCATTGCCATCAACCACGACCCGGACGCCATCCTGATGCACAAGACCAACCACCCCTACACGGAGCACTACCAGGCAAGCGTGTGGGACGTCGATCCCCGGGAGGTGTGCCGCGGCCGGCCGGTGGGGCTGTTGTGGGCCTCCCCTGACTGCAAGCACTTTTCCAAGGCCAAGGGCGGGAAGCCCGTGGACAAGAAGATCCGGGGCCTCGCCTGGATCGCCCTGCGATGGGCCGGGACAGTTCGCCCCAGGGTCATCATCCTGGAGAACGTGGAGGAGTTCCAGACCTGGGGGCCGGTGCGGCGAGGGAAGCCCGTCAAGGCCCGGGCGGGGGAGACCTTCCAGAAGTTTGTGAGACAGCTGGCCGCGCTGGGCTACGACATCCAGTGGCGGGAGCTGGTGGCGGCGGACTACGGAGCCCCCACCATCCGCAAGCGGTTCTTCCTGGTGGCCCGGTGCGACGGGCGGCCCATCCTCTGGCCGGAGCGGACCCACGCTCCTGCGGACAGCCCGGAGGTGAGGGCGGGCCTGCTGGAGCCCTGGCGGAGCGCGGCGGAGATCATCGACTGGTCCCTGCCCTGTCCCTCCATCTTCGACACAAAGGAGGAGATCCGGGCCCGGTACGGCCTGGCTGCCCAGCGGCCGCTGAAGCCCAACACCCTGCGGCGGGTGGCACGAGGGCTGGACAAGTTCGTGCTGAAAGCGGCCAGACCGTTTCTGGTGGAGGCGAACCACACCTCGACCCGAACCCACTATGATACCTTCCGCGGCGGCAGTGTAGATGGTCCGCTGAAGACGGTAACGGCCAGTCTGGGACGTGGCGTCTGCGAACCCACCCTTGCTCCATGGACGGTGACGAACACCAGCAACGCCGTAGGCGCTCCGGCAGACGAGCCCACCAACACGGCCAGGACCGGCGGAGGCGGCGGGCAGATGCTGGTAACCCCTGTTTTGACGGCAATCGGTCAGACGGGCGGCGGCGACCGGATCAGGTCGGTTACCGATCCAACACACACGCAGTGCAGCAAAGCGGAAGAACTTCTCACGGCCCCGGCTCTGCTCCAGTACCACACGGAACAGTCGGAGGCAGTGCGCGGCCAGGAGGCCACCAGACCTCTTTGCACAGTGGACGCCGCCAACCGCTATGGCCTCATGGCACCGTCCCTGGTCAAATACTACGGAAGCGACCAGTGCGGACAGGACGTTCAGGCCCCGCTCCACACCGTAACCGCCAATGATAGAGAAGGGCTGATCGTACCCTACCTGGAGGTACACCATGCCGGCGGATACCACGGGAAGGGCAACAGCCCGGAGGCACCGCTGAATACGATCACAACTACCGGCGGCTTGTCGCTCAACGCGGCCCATGTGGTCAAGTTCAAAGGCCAGGACACCGGACAAAGCCCGGACACGCCCCTCCACACTGTCACCACCAGCGCGGGGCAGATGGGTGTGGTGCGGACGGCGGTGCGCCGGTATGGACCGGGGGAGGACCTGAGACGGTGGCCCCAGGTCCGGGAACTGCTCAACGCCCACTGCGGGTACCATCTGGCGGAGGACGAGGTACTGCTGCTCCTGCTCGGCAGGGCGTGGTGGTTCGTGGCCGACGTGGGGCTGCGGATGCTGACCCCCAGGGAGCTCTACGCCGCCAACGGCTTTCCGCCGGACTATATCATCGACCGGGACTATCTGGGCAACGCCTACGGCAAGAGCAAGCAGGTGGCCCGGTGCGGCAACGCCGTGCCGCCGCCCTTCGCCACGGCTCTGGTCCGGGCCAACCTCCCCGAATGGTGCGGCGGGGTGGAAGTCAGCACCATGGCGGAGCTGGAGAGGATGGTGGCGGTGTGAGCACAAAGCCGATTTTGATGAACACGGAGATGGTCCGTGCCCTGCTGGAAGGGCGGAAGACCGTTACCCGGCGAGTGGTGAAGAAGCCACAAATAGACGCTGTTCTCAGTAGTCCGGCGCGGCTTGAGAATCCAGACATTGAGGATTTCAAATTTATCGAATGCCTCTGCGATGCACCATGCGAGCCTGGCGACGTCCTGTGGGTTCGGGAGACATGGCAGTTTATCCCCTGCATCGACTGCCGCCTCTATGTCCATGGGGGGTGCAGGGATACACCGGTTACATATGAGGACAAGGACAGCGTCAGTGAGGGGTGCTTCGTTTACCGGGCCGACTACCCGGAACCGGACCGTCTATATTGGCATCCCTCCATCCACATGCCCCGTCAGGCCGCCAGGATCTTCCTGCGGGTGATAGGGGTGCGGGTAGAACGTCTGCAAGATATTGATGATGACGGCGTGCTTTCCGAGGGGGTGGAGATCGGGGCGCCTTTTGACGAATTATGGGACAGGACCGTCAAGTCGAAGGATCGTCCCACCTACGGCTGGGAGGCAAATCCCTGGGTGTGGGTTATCGGGTTTGAGCGGATCAGCCGCCCGCCGGAGGGAGAAAAGGCCACCTGAGCGAAAGGCAAAAAAGCGGCGCGCAGGCATTAAGCCCGCGCACCGCCCTGATCGCAGAGGCTGGCCACCAGACGCCGCATTTCCTGTTTGGAGGTCACACTGTGGGTACGTTGGATGACGGCCTGTTTCTCCGCCTCTGACAAAGATTCAAATTGCTTCATTGCGGCCTCATTCTGGGCGAGAGCCATGCTGAAACCCATGGGAAGGTCCGGGCCCATGATGATCACCTCGGTTTCGATAAAAATGGGGGCGCTACAGATCCTCCAGGTCGGCGGCTGGGATGTCGTTTTCCAGGTTGTCCCGAGCCAAGTCGGTGTCGATCTCCGGGTAGAGACTGGAGGGGATGGGCCGCTCGTGAAAGACCTTCATTTCAGGCCCGGAGGTCCCGGGGATGATGGGTTTTGCCTTGGCTTTTCCATGCTTGGCTTTCCCCTGAATCTCAGGGACAGGTGGGGCGCTGTTGTGTGGCTGTGTGTGGGTCCACTCAGGGCGGGCCATGCCTTTCTTTGCCATATGATCACCTCAAACATAGGATGCCCCAGAGGGGCAAAAATACGCAGGCAACTTTTAGTGCCGAGGAAGGAGCAAAAATGCAGATGACACCGGAGGAGATCTGCCGGCACTATGTACAGGCTGCAGATCGGAAAAAGGATATTACCATCCTGGCGGAACTCAATGAAACAGACGATGCCAGTATTCGGGCGGTGCTGATCGACGGCGGAGTCCTGCCACCGGACCCGCCCAAACGGGGGCGGAAGCGCAGAGCGGACAAGCCGGCGGGATCACCGCTGACAGATGCACGCCAGGAGTCCAAGCTGAAAGGGATCATGTGTCCCAATGCGGTGGGGGATTCCGGAACGCCCGGCGTTGTGGTCGAGGGTCTGACCATCTATGAACGGGTGGACAAGATCCTAGGGACCCTGCCGGATCGGGCAAGCCGGGAAATCAGAACAAGGGCTTACAACCTCGTTATGAGTATGCTGGCGGACGCCATCGGTGAGCGGCTGGGACTTAGGCCTGAAGAGGGAGCGGTAGAGGATGGACGATAAGTGCCGGAAGTGCCGGTATCGCTCCTCTACCCCGGAGGTCAACGACTGCGATTACATCCTGATCGTCAAGCGCCGGCGGGGATGCAAACCTGGAAAGGACTGCGCCCGGTTCGAGCGCGGACCCAGGATCGCGTGGTGGGACAAGCTCCCGGGACCCGCGCCGGCCAGGACCCTGGAGGATCGAGAATTCAACGACTACCTGAGCGACGTGATCGGCCGCCAGGGAGCGCCGGTGATCACGAAAAGGAGAGTAATGCTATGATACCGGAACAAAAGGACTATTTCCCAGCGGTGGAGGAGTTTCTGCGAAGCTTGGCAAACATGAATGTCCGGGGGTTGGCCATGGTGGCTTTGGTCAAGGACGGGGGTGTGCATGATGCGGTGACGGCCTGGGGATGCGGGCCCTTTGAGCTGGCAGAGGTGGCGGCGGTCCTGCAGCTCCGCGCTGCGGAACTGTACACAAAAATCAATGGGACTGAAAACGACAATGACGAGGAGGATGCGCTATGAGCAGTATGCGGAACCACAGGAAGAGATCCCACAGAAGTGAGAAGGAACGCCAGGCGGCCAGGGCCGGAATGACGCGGTTCGCCCCGGTAAAGGCGGAGCGGGGCCTGAGCATGTCCCTGTACCGGCCGGGACGGCACCGGCGGGGCCGTGAAAAGCCCAGGAGGATCCCTCTCAAAACCATAATGGCCGCCGCGGGCGGGGAGGTATCACAATGACAGAGAGATTGATGGAGTACATAAAGGCCGGGGCCACTGTCACCATCATGCCCGTGGCGGAGGCTGCGGCAAACACGGGATCAGGGCGTTTCGGCGGGGTCCTGGTGGGAGCCAGCGCCAACGCTGGCGGCCATGTGTCCGTAAACCGGAAGATCACCGCCCAGGAGCTGGCGGAGAGCGGCGACGGGGCCGGGCTGGTGGCCAGGACGGCGGAGGAGCTGGCGAAGCTGGCGACAGCCGCAATAGGGGGATAGGCCATGGCGGGATTTGGAAAACGGAAGGCCCCGGGGTGCTGCCTGTGCGGCCGGGAGCTGGGGGAGGAGTGGGTGCAGATCTCCTTCGGCCGGATGCGGCGGGGCAAGACCGGGCCTCAAATGTGTAGTCAAAGCGAGCGGTCAGGGATCTGCGGCAGCTGCTGGGAGAGGCTGGAGAGCTGCATGGATCTGTGCCGGGCGGACGGGATGGAGAATTGAGGAAGGGGGCGGTGGCGGATGTTCCGTTACAAAAGGTCGATCCCTGTCTCGGAGGATAAGCAGGGGTACGTCTACTACGCCTCCCGGCTGTACAGCCAGATGGACCGGAAGGGCCGGGAGGCCATCCATAGGCTGTGCCAGGCCGCGGGAGGGGAGTACAGCGAGGCCCTGCTGGAGTTTGTGACAACGGATGCCACCGCCACCGCCATCTGCCAGCGGCACTTCCTCAGCCGCTCCACTTTATACCGGGCGGTAAGAAGATACTACGAGTTCTTTCCAGACCCTCTGTAGATACGCGGGGGACGGGGCAGCACCCCGGACCCCGCATGTGCCTCCTTTCAACATATGACCACATGCCGGGTAAGGGTCACGCCGGACAAGCCCCCAGGGGCGCGGCGCTCCAGTGCAATTCTGGTGAGCCCGGTACTTTTGGACCTTATCTGAGCCGCCCAGGCCGGGAGGTACCCGCAAGGGGCACGCCGCATCCGTAAGGCAGCAAAGCTGCCGACGGCTGCGCGGTTGACATAAGTTTCAGAAGAACGATCCGTATACTATTTTTAATCGCGCGCGCACGCGCGTAGGCAGGCTTGGTAAGACGCTAAGTTTAGGACCAAAAGCGCAAACAGAAGGGAAACGGAAATGATGAAAGGCTACTTTGTCATTCGGACGTTTGTGTCTGGCGTGATCGGCGAGAAGATCAAATACTGGGTACCAGGAGAGAAACCGTCAAAATCACAGAGAAGCATCCGTTCCAGCGTAAAGCAGCAAGAGCGCAACGAGGCTAACGCGGTGCGCCGGGTGGCCCGCCAGATCCACGCCAACTTTGGAAAAGGGGACAGCCTGCTGACCCCGAGCTATTCCGAGGATGGGATCAAAAGGCTGGCAAAGGATATCGACCAAAACGCGGAAGATCATGAGGACAGGATCTTCGAGGCCGCGAGACACGATATGCGGCTGTGGATCAGAAGAACACAGCGGGCCTGCGCGGCGGCAGGGGTGCCGTTCCGCTATATCGCCGTGACCAGCGACATGGATGAAAAGACGGGGAAGAGCGTTCGGGTCCACCACCATGTCATCGTGAACGCGGAGGCGGCGGAGATCGCCCGGAAGAAGTGGAAGGGCGGGGAGGTCCATGAGGAGAGGCTGTTCGACGAAGTGGACCGGACAAGGCTGGCGGGGTATCTGCTCAACCAGGTGCGCCGCCTGCCGGACGAGAAGAAATACATACCAAGCCGGAACCTGATCACGCCGCAGCCGAAGGACCGGATCGCGAGAAGCGGTGCCGAGCTGAAGGTCCCCCAGGGGGGCCAGCTTCTATACCGGGGACCCTATATGCCGGGTATGCCGCAGTACATACGGTACGTTGTCCCGGAGATCGGGAAAATACAGAGGGAACAGAAAAAGAAAACCGCCACAGGCAGTGGCGGCTGTCAGGCTGCGGAAAAATATGCTTGACTTTTGTGTCACCATATGTATAATATAATTATGGTGACACAAAAGTGAGGTGAGAATATGTCGCCAAGGACGGGAAGACCGACCACAGATCCCAAAAAACATGAAACCAGAATACGGATGTCTGATGAGGATGTGAAGATTCTGGAATACTGTTGCCAGATAACTGGTATGAGCAAAACAGATGTCATTCGACAAGGGATTCGTGAGGTCTATGAGCGGCTGAAAAAGTAAGAAGCACCCCGGCACCGTGGAAAGTAACGGGATGCTTCAAAGCAGCCAACCTATGAAGGATGGCAAATCTATTATGCCATACCTCCATGGGAAAAGCAATTAAAAAATTATGGAGGTACAGACATGAAAAACAACCAGAGTGAGGACTACTTGATCGACACCAAGAGCGACGCAGGCCTGCATGCGGAGACCGCGCAATACGTTGCCTGGTGCATGAAGGGTATCCTGGAGCTGACACGGTCAGCCATGAAGGCGGGGGAGATCGACGTGCAGGCCCTGGAGCCGGTGCTATGCGTGCTGCTGGACCATGGGACGGATCTGGAGGACAATCTCCGCATGACCAGGAGCGAGATTGAAAAGATAGACCCGCCGAAGAAGGTGACCATGCAAGAAGTTCTGGAGCGGATACGGACAGGTGGGGCAGCGTGATGAGCGGGCTGATGATGTTTGAAAACAGAGAAATCGGACGCAATGACATTGAGGCAATACTGGCTGCTCTGCCGTTGGTTATGATCACGAAAAACGTTGATGTGATTCAGCAGGAGATTAACGGAAGCTTTTGTGTATCCGCGGCCAACAAACTGAGGGAAATGATCGAAACAAAGCGGAGAATGGACTTCAGAATAAACGAAGTGAGAGTTATGTTTGCGGCAGTCGAAGCGGCAAATGTGCTTTTATCAGGAGGAATGGCAGACGATTTGATAGAAATACGTGAAATAGATGGGCAATGGAAGAAGGAACTGGAAAAAAACTTCTTTGCGTACAGGAAACTGGCAAATTTGTTTGAAAAGATGCTAGAACCATATATGAACGATCTATCTTGAAGAGACTATGAAAATTAGCTCCGGGGGACGATTTCCTCCGGAGCTTTTTTCGTACACCGGGACGGACGCGCGGGGGCACGGGCGCGCGCGCCGTAGGCAAGAATCAGTAGGGAGGGGCGGGAAAAGTTGGCACTCCGAGGCTATTGCTTTATGTTAACCTATTGGCAGGAGGTATTTCCACAGTCAGCGTAACAGGGAGGCGAGGGATATGGGCCGGTACCGGAAATACCGCACGGACAAGGCGCTGCGGGAGATGGTGGAGGCCTATTTCCGCTCCATCAGCCGGGAAAAGCTGGTCATGGAGGCCTACAACACCGGATGCAAGGACGCCTGGGGGCATTTCGTGTTTGAGTGGAGGCCGGTCAGCGACCTGAACGGGGTATACATGCGGGAGCGGGAGTACGTGATCCCGCCGACGGTGGGCGGGCTGTGCGCCTTCCTGGAGATCTCCCGGAGCACCTGGCACGAATACTGCCAGGAGGAGAAGTTCCGGGAGACCACGGAGTGGGCCAGGGAGCAGATGCTCTCCTGGCGGGAGGAACAGCTGCTGCGGCGGCCGGGAAAGATGCTCAAGGGCCTCACCCTGGATCTCCAGGCCAACTACGGCTACGCCAGGAGGCTGGCCGTTGGGAAGGGCGACCAGGGCCAGGTCGGGGCGGACAGCGGCCCCTCGGCGGCGGGGATGACTACGGCGGAAAAGATGGCGCTCCTGCGGGAGATGGCCGGGGTGATCGGCAATGGCGAAGATCCCGGATAAGCGGCTGAGGGCCTACACGGAGGCCGCCCTGTGGTATAAGGCGCTGCGGGAGACCAACAACGAGAGCTTCCTGCCGCTGTTCTTCGACGAGCACCGGTATCTGGTGCTCAAGGGCGGCGGCGGCTCGGGGAAGAGCATATTCGCCGGGCGGAAGGTCCTGGAGCGGGTGACCACGGAGCCGGGGCACCGCTGGCTGGTGGCCCGGAAGGTGGCCAGGACCCTGCGGCAGAGCTGCTTTGCCCAGCTGGTAAGCCAGGGGAACCGCTACTACAGCGGCACGGGGATGAAGGTCAACAAGACGGACATGCAGCTCTCCTTCGCCAACGGCAGCCAGATCCTCTTCGCCGGGCTGGACGACGTGGAGAAGCTGAAGTCCATCTTCGACATCACCGGCATTTGGATCGAGGAGGCCAGCGAGCTGGAGGAGGGGGATTTCAACCAGCTGGATATCCGGCTGCGGACGGACTTCCCCTACTACCTCCAGATGGTGCTCAGCTTCAACCCGGTGTCAATCACCCATTGGCTCAAGGGCCGGTTCTTCGACCGGCAGGACCCGCGGGCCAGGGTCCATGAGAGCACCTACAAGGACAACCGCTTTCTGACGGAGGAGGCCATCCGCACGCTGGAGGCCTTCAAGGAGACGGACCTGTATTACTACCAGGTCTACGCCCTCAACCAGTGGGGCGTGACGGGCAAGACGGTGTTCGACGCCATGGCCATCTCCCGGCGGCTGGAGGAGCTGCGGGGGCCGGTGGCCGAGGGCGAGTTCGTGTTCGACTACGACGGTCTCAGGATCTCCAACGTCCGGTGGGCGGAGGCCCCCGGGGGACCGGTGAAGATCTACCACTGGCCGGAGCCGGGACGGCCCTATGTGGTCGGCGGGGACACCGCCGGGGACGGCTCGGACTGGTTCGTGGGACAGTGCATCGACAACATCACCGGCCGGCAGATGGCCAAACTTCGGAAGCAGATCGACGAGGACGTTTACGCCAGGCAGATGTACTGCCTCGGGACCTTCTACAACACGGCCCTGCTGGCGGTGGAGGCCAACTTCTCCACCTACCCCATCAAGGAGCTGCAGCGGCTGGGGTATCCCCGGCAGTTTGTCCGGGAGCGGGAGGACACCTTCGACGGCGGGGTGCGCCACGCCTTCGGCTTCCGCACGGACCCCATCACCAGGCCGGTGATCCTCTCGGGACTGATCGCAGCCCTGCGGGGGCACTACGATCTGCTGGAGGACCAGGACACCCTCCACGAGCTGCTAACCTTTGTGCGGGAGCCGAAGAAGCTCCGCATGGAGGCGGAGCCAGGGGCCCACGACGACTGTGTCATGGCCCTGGCCATCGCCTTCTACGCCAGGGGTCAGCAGGCCATGGAGGCGGAGAAGCCGGCGGCGGAACGGAAGCGGTGGACCGACGACATGTGGGAGGACTATTTGAGCAGCGACGAGGGCGGCAGGCAGTATCTGATCGCCAAATGGGGGCAGCCTGCCCCATGAATTGAGTTGAGGTGACAGCGATGGAGACAAAAGAGAAGAGCGAGAAGCTGCGGCTCTGGCAGCAGAGGTTGTCACACAGCGAGACGGCCTACCAGAAACAGCTCAATAAGATGGACGGCCGGGAAAAGCAGTATCTGGGGGATCGGGTGCTGCGTCCCCTGACGGACAACGACACCTCGAAGTGCGGAAAAAAGGAGACACCCCATGTGCGCAACATCACCGCGGAGCTGATCGAGGCCCAGGTCTCCAGCGACATCCCCCAGCCCAAGGTCACCGCCCGGCGGAAGGAGGACGAGCCCCTCGCTAAGATCATCGAGGACATGCTCCGAAACGAGCTGGACCGGCTGCCCATGGAGTACATCAACGACATGCAGGAGCGGACGGTCCCCATCCAGGGTGGCAGCTTTTACCACGTGGAGTGGGACAACCGGCAGAGGACCCACAACACCACCGGGGAGGTGGCCGTGGCTGCCAGACACCCCAAGCAGGTGATCCCCCAGGAGGGGGTCTACACCGCCCTGGAGGATATGGACTACATCATCCTCCGCCTGCCCACCACAAAGGAGCGGGTGAAAGCGGTATACGGCGTGGACATCAGCGACGAGGGGGAGGAGCTGCCGGAGCTGCGGGGCAGCGACGGAGAGTCCCCGGCGGACGAGATGGTCACCATGTATGTGGGCTATGCCCACAACGGCAAGGGTGGGATCAGCAAATACGCCTGGGTCCGGGACACGGAGCTGGAGGACCTGGAGGACTACCAGGCCCGACGGCTCCGCCGGTGCCGTCAGTGCGGCGAGGTGGAGCCCAGGGAAGGGGACGTGGTAGTGGACCGGCAGGAGCTGGTACTCCCCGGCAGCGTGGAGGAGGCCCTCTTCGGCGGCGGGCCCCAGGTGGTGGAGCAGAGCCACGTCTGGCACGAGGGGGACCCCTGCCCCTACTGCGGCGGCACAAAGTGGGAGTGGCGGGACGAGGAGTATGAGGAGCTGTGGGACCCGGTCCAGACGGCCCACGGGAAAGTCATCCCCGGCCAGCGGGAGGAGATCGGGGAGGACGGGACGATCACCTACCAGCCCACCAAGATCCCCTACTACAAGCCATCAGTCTATCCCCTGGTGCTCCAGCGCAACGTCTCCGTTTTCGGTCAGCTGCTGGGGGACAGCGATGTAGACAAAATTAAGGACGCCCAGAACACCACCAACCGCCTGGAAAAGAAGATCATCGACCGGCTGGTCAAAGCGGGGACCCGGGTCATCATGCCAGCCACCGCCCGGCACAAGATCGACGAGGAGGACCAGGCGGTCTGGTTCTTCGACAACGTCTCCGACGCGGCACTGATAAAGGGCATCAACTTTACAGGTAATCTGGAATACGAGATGACCTATCTTGCCCAAGTATACGAGGAGGCCAGGCAGGCCATCGGCATCACCAGGAGCTTCCAGGGCCAGGAGGATTCCAGCGCCAAGAGCGGCGTAGCCAAGCAGTTCTCTGCGGCACAGGCCGCCGGCAGGCTGGAGAGCAAGCGGACCATGAAGCACGCCGCCTACGCAGACCTGTTCCGCCTGATCTTCCAATTCCGCCTGGCCTACGCCGACGAGCCCCGGCCCGTGGTGAGCCAGGACAGCAAGGGCAACAGGACCTACGACGCTTTCGACCGGTACGACTTCCTGGAGCAGGACGCCAACGGGGACTGGTACTGGAACGACCAGTTTCTTTTCTCCACCGACACCTCGGCGGCTCTGGCTAACAACCGGGAGCGGATGTGGGAGGAGACCATCAGCCTGTTTTCCGCCGGGTGCTTTGGAGATCCCACCCGGACGGAGACTCTGGTGGCGCTCTGGACAAAGCTGGAGCTGCTCCACTATCCCGGTGCGGCAGACACCAGGGCATACCTGGAGGAGAAGCTGGAACAGGAGCAGGCGCTCCAGGCCCAGCAGATGCAGCTGGCACAAGCCCAGATGCAGGCACAGGCGCAAGCCCGGGCGGCCGGAGCTACGGGCGGTCAGATGGAGGCGGCGGCCGCCGCCGTGGACCAGAGGGCCCGCCAAGACGCCATGAACGCCGTGTTCGGCGGCGGGTAGCCGTGATAAGCGGCCAGATGAGGCCGAGAATACCCGGGGGTGAGGGCAAGATCCCCGACCCAGCGAAAGGGAAAAGATGCGAAATCCACGGGAAGGGAGGTAGCGAGATGTCTGAGAAAGGCTATATCGGCAAGATCCCCAACAGCGGGAATATGGACGTGAAGGCCCCCCACCAGCAGACCCAGCCCAAGAAGGGCACCGTGGTCAAGGGAAACGACCTGCGGACCGGAAAGAAGTAGCGGGGCCTGCCCGGCCCCACGCCCCGGTCTTTTGGGGGCTACGCGCCCCCATACCCTGCGGTCACTTTTCCCTCGCCGGAAAAGTAACCAAAAGGGCGCAAGGGGAAGGGACACTTTCGATGG
>ERZ1664508.12-NODE-12-length-11711-cov-5.490649_pt1 | contig 11711 bp, 15 predicted proteins | sample MGYA00575339_ERZ1664508 | MGnify/ENA primary metagenome ERZ1664508 (study PRJEB40874, sample SAMEA4040765) | Gallus gallus | biome: gut; material: content | place: India | collected 2016-01-01 | study: EMG produced TPA metagenomics assembly of PRJEB14491 data set...
TTCTGTTTGTCTCACCCGTCGGAAAAATGCCGCATGATTTTGCTCCTTCCATCCGGTTGATATATAATAGCATATGACCGAGGCACCCGCGCACTACGCCAGTAGGGCAACTGCACATGCGAGGGGGCTAGCGTCCCGTGCGACCCGGCGCTATCGCGGCGCTTTGAGCGGGCGCGCGGATATGCCCGGCACTTTCGCGGCGCGCGTAGTGGCGGCAAACCGTACAGCTACGCGCGCCATCGCACTAAGGAGGTGCCAAGCATGAATTTTGACGAGATTATCGAGCTGTTGCAGGGCGAAGAGCTGGACATTCCCGGCATCATCGACGGTCTTGGTGGCCTGCGCACGGCAAGCGAAGGCGCTAATGCCCGCATTGCTGAGCTCGAACAGGCGGTCGCTGACATGGAAGCCAAGTACCAGCAGACGGCTGCGAAAAACTGGGAGCTTACGCAGGCTATGACCGCCGAGCCCGAACCTGAGCCGGAAGCTGAGGAAGACGAGGGCGACGAGGGCGAAGACCCGTTCGCCGACCTTTTCGAGGAGGAGGAATAACATGCCACAGGGAAGCTTGAACGCAAGCAATGTTGACATTTTGAACGCCGTGCGCCGCTCCGCGTCTTTGGAGTACAAAGACCGTGTGCCGGTCGCGACGCAGGCTAATCTCGCGCGCGTCGTGCGCACTATCCGCGATTATCCGGTCATCTGGAATGAATACATGGAAGCGCTTGTCAATCAGATTGGCATTCGCATTTTCAATAACTATCAATTCCAGAACGTCCTTCGCCCCTTCAAGCAGGGCATGAATTGGGGTAGCATCGCGATGGAAGTCGGCAGCAATCTCATTACCGCTGACAATTTCGACCAGATGGACGCTAACCCATGGACGGCTCAGACACCGGACATGCGCGCGAATTACTACGCCCGCAATCGAGCCGACGTATACGGCATGTATATTAACGAAGAGCTTTTGGCCGAAGCGAGCGAAAATGAAGGTCAGCTTTCCGGCTATGTGAACGAACTCTTTAGGTTGCCGAACGAAAGCGCGACTTGGGATGAATACCTGCTCATGAAGCAAGTGCTTTCCGAATACGAGACTTCGAGCGGTTTCTACAATATTCAGGTTGCCGACATTACCGCATCGAACGACAAAGAAACCGACGGCAAAGACCTCGTAGAGAAAACGCGCGCGATGTATTTGAAGCTCAACGGCTTCTACTCGCGCAAGTACAACGCCGAAGGCATGGACTCCATGCTGTCTGACGCTGTTATGTTGGTTGATGCGAACGTCGCGGCGGCAATTCCGGTTAACGTCCTAGCGTCTGCCTTTAACATGGGCGAAACTGACTTCTTTGGCCGACAGGTCGTAATCGACGAATGGCCGGAGGGCTTGGAAGGCACGCAGGCGCTGCTCATGGACGGTGACTTCTTCCGCGTCTTTGATATTTGCAACAAGAGCGCTAGCATTTACAACCCGAAGACGGACGGCCTGTACAGCTACCTGCACTGTCGCGGCGTGTACGCTGCGAGCAAGCAGCGCAATGCGGTGCGATTCTCCACGGACGCTGATACCGAAGCGACCACGGCGGTTTCGAAGGTTGCTTCCTCTGTGTCCGTGGCGCTTGACCCGGCAGTCGCTAACAATGCGGTTCTCGAACCGGGCGCGACAATCCAGCTTGTGCCTACGGTCAAATACTCCGCGCCTGCGTCCACCCCGGACGATGCGAACGCTTACTTTGTCATCACGGCTGGCACCGCTGAGCAGGCGGCGAACGGAACGCTTCCGGTCATCCTGCCGGATACCGGCACTTACGTTGACCGTTTCAACGTCCTGCACGTCTCCGAAAAGTCTACGTATGAGACTATGGTTATCACTGCGGTTTCTACCGTCACCCCGACCGTGAGCGGTAACATCACGCTTCGTGAGGTGGGCTACTCTGCGGGCTAGCAGCTCCGTGGTATAATTAAGGCGGGCGAAATGCCCGCCTTTTTTATTGTTTGGAGGTGCAATCATGCCTTTTTCTCCGGTCGAATGGCCTACTGATTCTCAGGTAATGCTCTGCAAAGTGCCTTGGGATGCGTCCTATAAAGACGTGGTTTACTTCGCGTCTGAAAGCGCCCGCAACGATTACTTTCGCGGGGTAGCGCAGGACAGCGAGAGCGTCAAAATCAAGCACATGACCTACCTTAAACCGCGCGAGCCGGTGACGGTCAATGTTCCTTATTCCAAGTGCTACCAGTATAATTATCTGACGGTCGAAAATCCGAAGCTGCCCGTTCCCGGCGAAGTCACGCCGCCGATTCTCTTTTACTTTATTACGAGCGTTTCCTATGTCGCGCCGAATACGACGGCGCTGGAGCTACAACTTGACGTATGGACGAGCTATGTCTACCGTTGCCGTTTCGGCACGGGCTTTTTGGAGCGCGGCCATTACCCCATGCGCGAGCTGTACGTTTCCGACAGGCGCGACGTATCGAGAATCAACCCGACATATCTGCAAAAATGGGCTTCCGCGCCGGAGGGGTTGGACGTTGGAGACGAATACCCGGTTTGCAATCACGAATGGAAAGACATTTCTAATCCAGAAGGCGGCGGATGGAAAGTTGTTGTGACGAGCACAGTCAACCTTGCCGCCGACTGGGGAAGCAAGGAAAGCCCGAATTTGGAGACAGCCGACGGCCAAAAAACAGACGGCCTCATCGGCGGATGCAACGTGTATTCTTTCACCGCTGAGAATTTCAAGCAGTTCATGGAGGCTGTCAAGTCTGCACCGTGGGCGGCAAAAGGCATTGTAAACATTACGTGTTTTCCGTCCGGCCTTTTGACAGATGGCCCGAATGTGTCTCTTGGTGGTGTAGAGGCTAATTTCCTAGGCGAAACTCCCGACGGAACGGCGTGGTTTTACACGGGCAATATCTGGCAGCAGCTCAGCAACGGCATCCCAAATCGCTATCACTGGATGCACAAGTTTTTCGCCTACCCTTATTCGGTCATCGAGTGGACGAATTACACGGGAAGCCCGGTCAATTTCAAACCGCAATTCTGTCGCACGTGGATGAGCGACACCGGCGAAGACGGCGTACTGATGATGTACGTTCAAAGCTGCGCCGCTAATCCGGGCATGCGCGTGTGCGTGTACCCGTGGGGTTACGGTGGGAATTTCAACCCGGCTTCGGGCGGCATGGTTGAGCCTATCAACTACGAGTATGCGACCATGGACGGCGTTCGCATGGGCAGCTTGCAAGCCGGTTTCAACACGGACGTTTCTATTTGGTTCCAGGGCTTCCCGCAGTTCACCCTCGTGAACGACGAATATGTCAATTACCTTGCGTCTTCGGTCAACTCCCGCAATTTCTCCTACCAGTCTGCTGGATGGTCGCTTGCGAAGTCGAACGCGAGCGCTCAACTTGGCTATGACCAGACGTTGCAAAGCCTTGCGGTCGCACAGCAGAACAAGGACATTCAAAATGTTGCCGACGTGGCGAACGGCGTTTTGTCCGCTGTCGGATCGCTTGCGTCCGGCAGCATCGGCGGCGCGCTCATGGGCGCGGCGGGAACCGGCGTAAATTTGGTGTCCTCTAACGTGCAGTTCGCTAATACGCAGAATTTGACCGCTTCGCAGGCAGGCCAGAATTATCAGCTTGCGCAGTGGGCAAACCATGGCGATTACCAGAATACTATTGCAGGCATTAACGCGACCGTGCAGGATGCGGCGCTCACTCAACCGTCGATTGTCGGTCAAAGCGGCGGTGACGGTTTCAACTTGACTAACGGGCTTATGGGCATCGAAGTGCGGTATAAAACGCTGGATGCTATGCACGCTCAAATCATCGGCGATTATTGGGGAAAGTACGGTTACGCCTTCCAGCAAATCGTGGACTTGGGCAGGTTGAATCTGCACCAGATGGAATATTACACGTACTGGAAATTCACTGACATTTTCATCGAAAACGCTGCATGCGCGGAATCGGACAAAGACACCATCCGTGGTATATTTAGCAAGGGCGTCACGGTATGGCGCGACCCCGCGCAAATCGGCGGCGTAATGCCCTACGACAACAAACCGCAGGTATAAAAAGGCGGTGTGATAATGGCAAAGAAAGCAATCTACACTGACGCGGAGAACGACATTCCCGACCTGCTAGAGTTGGCAGCAGGCCGCGCCTACATGAAAGAAGTCCACAGCCCGAGCGCCCGCGCGGAAGCGTGGCAGGTGAAATTCTGGATGCAGTACCTAGAGGGCATCGCGCTCTCCCGCTTCGAGTGGCACGACTTGCCCGCTGGAATTGACGCGCGCGCTTTGGAGCTGGAACTTTACCTTTACGGCATAGTCGGAATGTTTCAGGCGGACGAGTATATCGGGCGCGAGGGCGGTTTTCTCATGGCTCAGTGCTCGAACATGGGCGCTTTGAACATGTATTATAACCCGAACCGCGTTTTGTTGGTCGCGCCCATGGCGGGCGATGGTCAGCAGACGCAGTGGTACCGCAATGCCCAAGCATGGGTTGACGATGAGGGCAATGTCCGCGCGCCGAACTGCGCGCTCTGTTGGGACAGCCTGAGCCGTCGTCCGCTCTATCCGATGCTTCGCAACTACGCGCGCCGACTTGCCGAGATTGACCGCATTGTGCAAACCAACATGGGCGCACAGAGAACGCCTTATATCCTCGCAGGCGGCGAAGGTTCGAGCCGTACCACCAAGCGATTGATTCAGAAGCTGGAAAACAACGAGCAGTATATCGTCGTGAACGGCGCGGGCTTTGACGTGGCTACCGGCATTCAGGTTCTTAACACCGAAAGCCCTTACGTCGCAAAGGACATTCTGAGCGACCAGAAAACCATTCTCAATCAAGCACTGTCGCTCATGGGCGTTGACAATGACCCACAGGCAGAAAAAAAGGAGCGGCGGAATTCGCTCGAAGTGCTACAAAATAATGAGCAGGTTATCATGTGTCGGAATAATTTCATGAAAGCGCGCGAGATGTTCTGCGATGCGTGCGCGCGTGTGTTCGGCGTGCGCCCTTACGTCACGTGGGCGGCGCGCCACTTCACCGAAGATGAAAGCGCGGCCATCACTCAGGCAGAAAACGGCAGTGTTTCTCACGATGCGAACCTAGGGGGCTACGAATGATAATCACGGACGATGCGCCCACCCTGCATGATTTGGTCATGCTCTACGGCTACGACATGGCTGACATTGTGGGCGATTATCCCATTTGGGACGAGGAAAAGCGCGAGTGGCTCAACTCCATGATTTACCGTCATTTCGCCTACCGCGAAATTGCAGCCGAAACGGCTCAGGAGTATGCCTTCCTCATGGCACGCACTATGGCGGAAATGTCCCCGTCTATCATGCCGCTTTTCCGCGCGCTCGACCTCGAATTTGACATTCTGAGCAGCTTTGAGAACACGAGCATGAGCAACGACACAACCACCGCCGACGGCAAGCAGCTCTACAGCGCCACGCCGCAAACTCAGCTTTCCGGCGAGGAGAATTACGCGACGAACCTTACGGAGACAAGAACAAGCAACGAAAGCGCCAACAACACGACGAGCAGCGGACGCAACGCGCCAGTCGGCGATATGCTCACCTCCTGGATACACTCGGTGAACAACGCGCTCTATATCGTGTATAATGGGTTAGAACCACTCCACCAACAAGTTTTCGAGATGGGAGGTGTAGCAACATGGCAATAGTCGCAGACCCAAAATCAACCTTTGACTTTGCATACAAGGGTTTTCAGTACCCCTTGCCGCCTAGCTGGAAATACGCGGTTCGGCAGCAAGACCAGATTTACTGGCTTTTGCAGGCGCTTCTGCTGCTGAACGAATACGGTATCGACAAGAACGAGCTGGAAGGCGCTATTGATAGCGTACTGCGCTATGTCAACAGCCAGGACGCGCGCCTGTCCTCTCGCATCGACGCGCTACAAAAGGGATGGTACGCGGGCCGCAACCCCGTCACTGGCATGTACGACTTCGGCTACGTGATTTACAAGCAAATGTACGACATGCTGCGCGTGTACGCCTGCACTTGGGACGAGCTTGCCGAGACGGGCATGACGTGGAACGACCTGAACGCGACGGGTTACTCGTGGTTCGAAGTCGACCTGTTCGGAAACCTTTACTGGGGAGACGGGGACATTCGCGCGAAGTACACGCCGCGCGAGCACGTCGACTGGATGACCCCGGGCTTCGATTTCTCGTGCTGGCCTTGGCCGCTCAAACCCGACGAGCCTGGCCCCAGCCCAGACCCCGACCCCGAGCCTGAGCCTGAGCCGACTCCCGACCCTGGCCAGAACCTCACCACCTGGGCTAGCATGAAGGCTTACGGATTCCTCATCGGGGACGTGCAAGGCAAGCAGGTGGGGCGCACGTGGGATGATATACACTACCACGGCTTCAAGTATTATTCGGACGGACAGACGCTTGTGACGGGAACGACCTGGAACGACGTTCTTTTCCACGGCTTCGCGGTCAAGTAAGGAGGTGGCGCGATGAAACCGAACCTGGAGCCTAAACGCCGAATCGACATCATAACCGCCATCAACGAGCTTGACCTCGGCGAAGGCGGGGGAGGCGGATGCGACTGCACGGCCGGAGACGCTATCGAGATAGAAGACGGCGTTATCTCCGTTGAGTTCGCGTCCGACCCCGATTTCATGGACTACATGGGCGTTCAGCCCGAGCCTGAGCCTTCCACGAACGCAAGGACGTGGGGAGCGCTCAGGGCTTACGGTTTCCAGTACCCCAACGCGACCGGGGCAATGATGAAGGGCCGCACGTGGGGGCAGCTCAAAGATAACGGCTGCTCCTACTATGTGCAGCCGCCGAGCGTGACCGCACTGAACCGCACGTGGGGTCAGTTGAAAGAGAACGGTTTCGCAGTCAACTAGGAGGTGAGCAATGACGGCCACAGGCAACGAGGCGGTCAAGCTATCGCAGCTACAGACCGCGCTGGCAGGAGCAGGCGGGGGCGGCTTCTCTGAGATAGCCGCCGACATTCCCTCCAGCGGCACCGTCACGGCGGAAGGCTGGACTATCAAGAACTTGAAGGGCTTCACAATCGGCGTGTTCGGTTTCGCGACGGGAAAAACGTTATTTTTGACGGCGATACAAAGCAAGAGGTATTACTCGGACGACCTCAATGGGTTGGTTTTGGAAATCACGAAGGACGGCGCGGGCGTGTACCAGGGAGAATCCAGCGGATGTGCAATGTTCAGCGATAACTTTTCGGTGGCAAGGCTTTCAACCCCTGACCGTTACGAAATTGACGGAGCAGGACAAAGCATGTCAAATAACCTATTTATGGCAGGCGCGCTGATGCTATCGAACGACTTCGCATAGGGAAGTTGAAAGGGAACGGTTTCGCAGTCAACTAGGAGGTAAGAATGCCAGCAACAGGTAACGAGGCCACCCGCCTCTCACAGCTCAAATCGTGGTGGGACGCGACCATAGCGACCATCAACGCGAGCATTAACAACAAGCTCGACAAGCCGAGCACCGCAGCCACCGCAGGCCAGGTGCTAAGCAACAACGGCACACAGAACGTCTGGATTGACGCGCCGAGCGGTGGAGACACATACACCGGAACCGCGCCCATTGACGTTTCCGGAACCGTCATCAGCGTGGCCGAGGCTGGGGAAGGTACCCTAGGTGTCGTGCAGTTCGCGAGCGACACCGACTTCAACGCATACATGGGGATTAGCTAGCCGTGGCAGCGAGCGGTAACGATATGGAGTAAAGGAGGAGGAAAATGGCAGGAACCCCGACAACCAACTACAATCTACCGACCATCGCCGACGGCGATGTCATCGACGGCGTGTCCGCCATCAACGGCCTTGCGGCCGCGGTCGACACCGCGCTCAAAAGCGTGGCAGACAGCGCAGGAAGCGGCGTAACGGCTGGTACGGGCATCACCATCTCCGGCGGGCAGATTTCCGTCGACACGGCTTGGCTCACTTCGCAAATCAACGCCGCCCTGACGGCCAAAAAGGCCACCACGTGGGGCGAGCTTAACACTGACGGCTTTGTATCAGGCTCTGCCGAGTAAAGGAGGAACACCATGGCAACCACCCATTACAGCTTCCCGACCATCAACGGAACGGACACCATCGACGGCGTGAACGCCATCAACGGCCTTGCCAACGCCGTGGACACGGCGCTCTACCAGGTCGAGCAGGAAGGAGGAGGCACTCCCGGCGCGAACAGCATCAACACCAGCATGATTCAGAATGGCGCAGTAACGAGCGAAAAAATCAGTAACGGTGCAGTCACGAGCGAAAAACTCGATAGCGCCGTGCAGAACAACATTGCACAGGGTACGCAGGCTTATAGTGCCGTTAATGCTAACCCAACGCAAGTTGCGAACACGGGCGGAGCACGTGTGTACGAGAAAAACGGCCTCGTGACCGTAGTCATGTCAATCTCTAACCGCACCTGGAATCAAGGTGCAAACGACATTACGACCATTTCTCCGCAGTACCGTCCTGCTTCTCAGACCGGCGGCGCGGCCACGTTCGACAATGGAACTACGCACGGTTACGGCTTTGTGACGGCTGACGGACGTGTCGGAATCATGGTCGACGGCAACCCCGGAAACTCCGGCTGCTCTTGCGCTTTCTCGTACTATGCAGGCTACTAAGATTTAGCAAACCGGGCGGGCTTTGCCCGCCCTTTTTTAATGTAAGGAGGTGTAAACAATGCCAACGCGAGAGAACACTTGCATGTTCGCAATGTACGTCATCGGCGAGGTCGAAAGCGGTTGGGACTGGACAGGCGTTAATCGCAACGACCCTATCACTATCGGCATGATGCAAAATTATGGGCAGCGCGCCGCAAATTGCATCATCAAATGCCGCGATGCCGACCCCGACGGGTGGACAGCGTTCCAAAGTGCCGCGCCGTCGTTGGCGGCGGCGGTGGACGCAGGCCACGACTGGGGTTGGTGGACTGGCTACTGGGTGACCGACGCAGAAGCTAACGCATGGCAAGAGTGGGCGCAACGCGACGGTAACCACGTGGGGCAGCAGCAATTATGGCTAGAAGACGCGAACGAGTATGTAGACCTTCTAGTGGGGTGGGGTTTGTCCGAAGACCGGCCGCAAACCCTCGTGTTCGCAATGAGCATGTACCACCAAAGCCCGCTGCAATGCCAGCGAGTTCTACAATCGTGCGGAGGTTCCGCCACGCTCGACTTGATGCATTCAACCTGCTTGGCTGACGGCGTGCTTGGTCAGTACAGAAACCGGTATAACACGGTATACGAACGTTTGTCTGCATGGGACGGCGAGAGCGCACCGCCCGACTTCGGGCAAGTCGGAGACGTGGGCGCGGGAAGTGGTGGGCAAGCTCCGAACATCAGCGGGAGTGAGCAGCCCATCACGCGTGTGCAGCTCGACAACGGCATTATCACGCTCTACGGTTCGGGCGCATACCAAAACGGCCTCGTATGCTACCGCTCCGCGCCGAACGTCTGGCTTCCGTGCGTCTCAGTCGCGACCCAAAACCCAAGCGGCGGCAATACAGGCGGCGGAAGCGCAACCGGAAGTGCTGCGGCGGAAGAAATGAAACAATGGCTACTAGACCACGAGCACGCCTATGCCTACTCGCAAGGTGCGGGGCGAATGTCCCCCGATGATTCGGGCTATACGGATTGCTCCGCGCTCATGTGGTACGTGTACCACATCATCACGGGGCAGGAGATAGGCACGTGGACAGGTGACCAGCAAAACTACGGCACGGTCATTGCCGACGGCTCAGGAGCTTTGCCCCAAGACCAAATGCAAGTAATGGACTTGGTATTTTTTGATTGGGCTCTCAATCCGTCCAACTTCGGTACCGGCACATCCCATGTGGAAGCTTACATTGGGAATAATCAGCTTACCGGCCATGGAGGACCCGGAACAGGGCCTTACGTCAAAGAAAATGCCGACGCATACGCCTCGAGCGCGGCGTGCTGGCGCGTTAGGAGGTATCTATAATGACTGAGCGCAAATTCTACGACCCATCGCGCGCTATCAGCTACAATGCGCCGCTTACCCTGGTAATGAGTATGCGCTCCTACGGCAAGACCTACGGATTCACGCGCGAAGCTATCAAGGACTGGATGCGCGACCGCTCTGAATTCGTCTATGTGCGACGGTATGAGACTGAGCTGAAAACCGCCGCGCCGAAGCTCTTTGATGATATTGCCGCACACAATGAGTTTCCCGGCTATGTGTTCAAGATGGTAGGCTATGAAGGGTTTATCGCTAAAGCTCCGCTGGACGAGGATGAAAAGCCGGACTGGCAACCGCTTTGCCATTGCATTCCTGCGTCCAAGCAGGCTAATTACAAAGGCGTTGCATTTCCCAAAGTGAAGAAAATCATATGGGACGAGTATATCCGTATGACCAAAGCGCCGCCGGGGTACCTGCCTGACGATATGGGCGCGCTGTTCAATCTGTTCAAGACCGTTGCGCGCGATAGAACAAATGTTCACATGTACTTGCTAGCGAACACTTGTTCGATTGTGAATCCGTTGTTCCTGTTCGCGGGCATCCGCGATGAGCCGAAAGAAGGCTTTAGCTGGCATAGGGGCAAGTCAATACTTATCGAGTATGCCAAGGATGAGGTGTTCGCTGACCAAGAGCGCGCAACGCCGGTGGGGCGCTTGATTGCAGGCACGGCCTATGAGGATGAAATGATTGATGCCGAATTCCACGACAGCACGGATACTTTCATTGCTAAGAAGACCAAGCGGAGCGCGTTCCTCTATCAGCTTGTGTTCCAAGGTGTGAGCTTCGGTGTGTGGATTGATACGAGCACGGGCATATACTACATTACGCCCAAAGTGCCATCGGACGCTGAACAGCGGGGAATGTGCTACGCGCTCACCGCTGATGACATGCGGCCTAATCTGTTCATGATTGACCGGGCAACCCCGTTCATAAAGAAGCTAACCGGGCTGTATCGTATGGGCGTGTGCTACTTTGATTCTCCGGCTACCCGCGAAAGATGGGTGAAAATGCTTCGCCTGCTTGGGTTGAGGTGATACTATAGTGGTGCGGCGGGTATCTTTGGTTCCTTTTCTAGCCCGTCGTTCCTTCCGCTATGGGCGCTGCACCGCCCAATAAAGAAGCCCCTTCCGTTTGTGCCGCCGGAAGGGGCTTCGATTTTAGTTCCAGACTTCGAGCACTATTACACTATTGATTATGATTACCACACTAAGTCGCTTAACTTTATAGCAACCGATGCATCCATCTTTACACTTATACATTTTTGTATCGCTGCTTACGAAATGCATGAGAATTCGGCTGTCTTTGCTGAAACCGTTAAAGCTCTTGCAAAGTTCGTTGCCTGTCATTTGTTTGTTCCTTCCTAGAAGCTGTAAATGTTGAACTGCTTGTCAAGTTCGTCGAGGTCTATTTCGATTTCCTCATCATACATTGCGTAGAGAGTATCACGGAGGAAGCAAGCAGCATCAAACGCGTTGTCCTCGTTCACCGTAAGGCCGCAATAGAGAGCGTAGTCGTTAATTGCGGTGAGGATAGAAATAGTGCAATTCATAGCGGTAGTGGTAGCCATCTCAGTTCCTTCCGTTCCCTCTTTCGATGGTTATATAATACGCGGTTTTTGGGAAAACGTCAAGGGGTAATTTGGGAAAATTTGGGGGAAGATATTTGTTGCATTTGGTGGGCGTGGAGTGTATAATAATTGGTGACAGGAAGGG
>ERZ1664508.13-NODE-13-length-11326-cov-26.887144_pt1 | contig 11326 bp, 15 predicted proteins | sample MGYA00575339_ERZ1664508 | MGnify/ENA primary metagenome ERZ1664508 (study PRJEB40874, sample SAMEA4040765) | Gallus gallus | biome: gut; material: content | place: India | collected 2016-01-01 | study: EMG produced TPA metagenomics assembly of PRJEB14491 data set...
AATTAGTTTTACATCCATCAGAATAACTCCTTGTATTTATCCATGTAAATAAAGTAACCGGAATTTCTCGGTCTATAGCCTATATTTTTTAAGACTAATCCCCATTGTGAAAAATTTTTAAATCTAATTCTAAGAGAAAATAATTCGCTTCGTGATGTAGCGGCTATAAAGCCGTCATCACATCTTACAAATTTTACCCGCGTAATTTTCCCTATAGTCATGTAATCCTCCTCAGTAAGTTAGAATAATTAATACTTATTTTTTCTTTGATAGCCACACAATATAATTCTAATTGTTCTTTTTCTTCATATGTTATATCATCATTCATTAATATACACGATGATATACCATCAATTTCACCACGAGAATAAGTTCTCGTGTGTTTTAAATCTTCTTCTGTTTTGTCGGTTTTCATTACTTCATATGACGCATAATAAACCGCGTCAATAGCATTTTTATATTTTTGGAATGACATTTTTAATCACTTCTAAAATTATTTAAGGAAGTAAAAGCTTAATTTACTCCTTCCATCCTCAATTTTTTGTGCAAGTTCGTTATACTGTTCTGGAGTGATTGAAAAATCATACATAAGTATGCTTTGCAAACCCGAAAGTTTGCCTGCAAAGAACATAAATGTATGCTCTCTCTCTCTTTGCTTTTCCATAGCTAAACAACCGGCTAATACCGCGTTGTTTATCTGCTTTTCCCAAATTTCTACTAACATTTTAGTTCTCCTAAATGTTCTATAATATACTTATACCCAATAGTATTTAATACTTTCTATTTAATACATCTCCAGATAATGCGGCTTTGAATATTCTCCATTATTGTAAAATTCCCGTTTATGGAATGTTTTTAGCGAATACTCTAATTTTTTAGTCTTTTTATCCCAAATAACTTTTCCAGTATTACTCGCAAAATCAAATATACTATTATTTGGAGCGTCAAAGCGCGCAATAAGATTATTTTCATCATATATTAACTCAACATCATCTTTAAGCGGGATACCCTTATGCCTAAAAATAAAAGGTGTCCTGTAAACTTTCGGCGCGTAAATTTCTATCCAATTCATTTTATTATCATCTTCTTCTTTCCATGCACCAAATTCATTATCATCTATTTTTAATCCGCCATTATAGTTAGTGCAAAAAATACTATCAGTATCACAATACAAAACGTTACCTCCTGCTTTTTCTACATCTAACATACCTTTTAACAAATTTATCCGCGCATAAGATGTTACAAAGCAGGCAATAATAGGGTTTGCTCCTTTCGCATATATAGATTTTCTTTCGTTTTTTACCTCTTCTATTTTTCCATTTTGAAGAAATTTTGTAATTTCGTGGTGTTTTTGAGCTGTTTTACCGTATAGTGAATTTAGGCATAATTTTGCAAATGCTTTTTGTGCTCCTCTAGAATTTCTTTTCATTTCACCGAAAAAATTAATATATTCATCAAAATAACGTTTATTTTCACCGTAATAAATACATTCTATAAATTCTTCTATTTTTGCATTAAAATATTTTTCGGCAAATTTTAATTCTACATTTGTCCAGTAACCTTGTAACTTTCCAACGGGGAAAATTAATCTATATGCAGGTTTAACTTTGTATTTTAATGGTAAACATCCAAATTTATTATCTGGAATATTTATCTTAACATGGTATATTCCAGAAAAATTTTTATCATAAAGTTCTTTAGTATGTTCTTTACAATAATCTGCTTTTCCATGTGGGATTAAATTTAACATTGAATATGGATAAAGAGAATTTACATCAAAATGGTAAATAATATCATCTATTCTTCCATGAATAAAATCTTCTGTTCTTCCTCCATAATAAGCATTATTAATAAATTTTTCTTCAAATTCAAACAATAAATCTCTTTGAAATTCATATTTATTAAATTTTTTAGTGTAAACTTTTTTCGCCAATCCCGCGGCGGTCATAGGAAATTTTTTAACTCCTTTGGTATCTACCATTTTGTCGATTTCTTTTCCTATTAGATAAGTAATTTCTGCATCAGATATAACGCGGTTTTCCAAGTTAGATAAATCTTGTTTTTGAACTGAAAAATTAAAATCTTTAGCTAATTTTTCTAATGATGATTGAAAAAATAAAAAAGAATCTCTAATGTAAATATTTTTACCATAAGGATTTTTGTATTCTCCATTGTAAAATTTTCCCGCAAACATAAATCTGCATTCTGGGATAAAGTATTGTAAAAACATAGCGTCATATTTTAAGTTATGGCAAAAAAGAATACAAGAATTACCTTTATATCCTGCATAAAATCCGCAATTTAGTAAAAATTTCCTAATTTGTCTATAATCCCATATAACACCTTTCCCGTAATCCGAACACCAACCCATACATGCACATGTTCCATCTGGTGAATGGTTAATACCTGTTTCATCAATTACTTTTTGCGTCCAGTTTTCAAAGTCAACTGCTAAAATATTCATAATACATATTTTTCCCAGTATTTTTGTGTTAATCTTGTCATTATATACGATTTATCCGGTAAAACTATTAAAACTTCCATTAAATCTATAGTTAAATCAATTTCATAATTTGAATCATCCATCCATGAATTAATAGTATCTATTATTGATTCTTCAATATCCATACCCTTAATATATGGTATAGAATACCATTTTCCGCTATACAATCTAAATTTTACCCACTCGGCTTTTTTACTCGTTTCTGGTATATCAACTCCTTCTCCTATTTCGGGTAATTTTTTGTCAGAAATAGTTTTAGTTTCTGGAATTATATACTCATTTTTTCTATTAAAACTTCCTTTTAATTTAGATTCTATTTTTGTAGCAATTTTAGATATGCTACCTTTTATTTTTGAAAAAATAGACATGGAGATTTTACTCCTTGTTTTCAACATTTGCGCTTTCGAAATTTAATTCTGTCTGCGTTTCAACCTTACAATCCAAGATATCTTTTCCCATAAAGATACCCGCTCTGAAGAAGGTTAAACTATCATCAGAACTAAATTTATTCTCTTTAAACTTCTTGATTACACGTTTGGACGATGTAATGTAATCGGGTGTTTCAGGGTTTCTAAACTTGAAAACGATAAATTCACCAAATTCACCTTCTGCAAGTAGAACACCTTCTACCTTAAAGGTTAATCCAGAATAACATTTCGTAGTATCTTTGTATTTTGGTTCTTCTGTCATTTTCTTAATCTCCTTGGTTTTTGTGCGTTTAATTTATTACGTTCTCGGATATTATTTTTGATTACTTGTGTTTGGCAATTTTTATCTCCTTTTATGCCTCCACAAATATGTAACCACGATACAAATTCTAAATAAGAACATTCAGGGAAAATATTCCCTAAATTTTTCTTTGAGATACGTTTTAGTGCGTATCATTTTTATCTTTACTGGTATTCGGCAAATTTTCCGATAACAATTGGGAGGTTTTCAGTTCCGATAGCCTCATTAAATTCCTTCATCAGGGTAAATACGATATTCTGTTCCGTTACATTAAGCGAGAACGCACAAATACGTATACCCTCACGAATACCCTTCGAAGTAGCATCATTGCCCTGATACAGAGGATACTTAGATACAATATTTTTAAATAACGCGCTTTTCGGTGATGCACGCACTCTCTTTTCATTCTTTACCTCATTTACGGTTTCTTTCTTTTCGGTCATGTTTTACCTCTTGAGGGTTGTTTTATTCCCTCTATATTCTATGTTGGATTTAAAAGTATATTAACCTTTCGGTTTCCAATTTAAAATAGCGTATTTAGTAGAAACGCTATCAAAATGTAGTTTTCCGGCAATATAAGCATCTCTAAAGGTTTTTGCGTAATATTGCATCGGGACACCTGAAGGCGTATCAGATATTACAAAGTTAAATGACGTGTCATACGCGCGTGTGATGTAAAGATTTCCATCATCCCAATAACATCCAAAATTACCGTGTTCGAGAAGTTTGATGGAATAATTATATCTCGCTGTTATCGGTTTTTCATCAATTCCGTATAGTTCATCTTCTGGAGTTAAGTTTAATACACTCATTTTAGACCATTTAGTATTTTGCGATAATCTACCTAATGGTGTGTTAAGTTTGTAATCGGTAAATTCTTTAGAAGGTTTTACCCATTCAATTATGATATCTTTACCGACTTTTTTAAATCCAGTTCCGTTTTCTGGAGATGTAATTTTCCATTCTGTGAAATATGGATTTAATGCAGATGTGGCATTTGCGGATAGGATAACTTTTACATCTGTTCGTAAACGTGATACAGTCTCCAGTAAGTCTAAGAATGTTGCATATTCATTTGTTAGATATCTTCCTCCTTTAGGTTCTAAAAATTCATCGAAAATTATTAAGTTATAATCGTTCCATGACTGACTTTTTAACCTTCTTGATGTAGATAAGGCTATGAATAATACTTTAGGAATTGCATTAGTTTTTGGTTTATATACTCCTTCTTTTTTAGTTGCTATTTTATCAGAACTTTGATAAATAGCTCCTGAAAAATAAAAGAAATTTTTCTTGTATTCTTCTGGTAAATCCGCTAAAAATCTTTCTCCTAATCCATTTTCATCCTTTATGTCTTCTGCATATCTTCTAATCCATATGCAGGATTTTTCATTGTTTAGTGCATGAAGTTTAAAAGAATAGGTTTTACCTATTCCTCTTCCTCCAACTACAACAGATATAAATCTATTGTATGATAGTAGTTTATTTTTTGAATAATACATTTTTAAATTGTGTTATGAACATAAGCACCGTCATATAATAATCCACTTACTGTTATAGTTGCACCGGGGCTAAGTTTAATAACATTATAACCATCTGCTACATTATCTGATGTATCAGGTGTCATATATATATCTCTTAAATAACCTAATCCATCTCTAATAGAAACTGTTGACTCCCTAGAACCATCTTGACCTGTTAAAGTGCATGATTCAACAACTACTAATTCATTTTTATTCGAAACAATAGCATTTGCCGATTTTCCAGAAATAAATCTCACATTTAAACCTTTAGGAAAACTTATATCAACCGTTGTCCCGTCATTTCTTGTTAATCTTAATGTTGTATCGTCAACTTTTTCTGCATTTACGAAAGAATCATCTATTTTTGAAGTATAATTAGTTTGGAATGTTTCTAATGATGATATTTTTTCTGTGTTAGAATTTATATCATTTTCAATTTCTTGAATGTTAGTATTTATCGAATTTACATTAGATTCAATTTCTTGAATATTAGTATTTATTGAATTTAAATTAGAATCTAAAGTTGTTAATTGCGTTATAGTATATGTTTTTGGCTCTCCAGTTACGTAATTTACGGTAATAGTTTTTGTGGTATCATCATAAATTACATCTGATACGTTACCACCTCCTGAACCACCTCCAGAAGGAATAGTAACTTTTACAGATGAACCATCTACAGCTGTTAAAGTTAATATCGATGTTTGCGTTTCAAATGACGCGTTTATAAATGCTTTATTAACATTAGTTTCTAATGTAGAAATTTTTCCTTTATTAGTTGTATTATCAGTTTCTAATGTAGAAATTCTTTGTTTATTTGATGTATTGTCAGTTTCTAATGTAGAAATTCTTTCTTTATTACTTGTATTATCAGTTTCTAAATTATCTGTTTTAGATGAAATTGTAGCTAATTCAGATGAAACATTATTTAATTCATCATCTAAATTATCTACTCTTGATTCTAAAACTGCTGTTTCATCTGTAATTAATCCTTCTAAAGAAACACTAAATTTAGAATTATCAATTTTAGTAAAAATTATTGAATTTCCTTCTAAATTTGCATTTATTACAACACCTGATAAATCAACACTGGCAATTGTCGATTCTTCATTAGAAAATTCTATAATTCCATTTTCAAAGGTTACCTTTGTAATAGCTCCTTCTGATTTAATATTTTCAGATAATACATCATACATTTCTCTCATTTTCTGAAGTAATGTATTTCCTTCTATCTGGTCAAATGTTGGGATTGTTGAATTATAATCTACCATTTTATTCACCTTTATTTTTGTTTAAGAAATCAACTATTTCATCTAAAGAATTTTTACAAGATTTTATTAATTCTTTCATTTCTTCATCGGTTAATTTTCCATCTTCTAAACTTCTTCTTAAAACACCTCCTATTTCTATCACCTCGGAAATTACTAATTCTAATGCTCCATCTGGAAGTTTATTAATAGTTAATTTAATATAATAACAATATGCAAATAGCATACAAATTATTGCGACGATACCTAAAATAATGTAATCCATATTATAACCTCGCTAAAATATTAATAAATAAATCATCAAAATAATCTACAAAAACTTCAATTGGATTTATAGGATTATTTTTTAATAATTCGTATCTTTCTATTAATTCCATTAAATTATCTTTTTCGTATTTTTCTGTAATTGTTCTGGTAAAATTTTTACTTTCATCTTTATTTTGTGTTGTATTATCTGAACCATTAGAACTATTATTATTTTCAATTGTTCTTCTATTAGTTAGATAATTTAATGTAGAAATTTGAGAACTCGGTGTGTCTTCAAATTCATCTTTATGATTTAAAACCTCACTATTACTTAAAATTCTTTCTGTTGTATTATTTCCTAATTTTTTATCTTCGTAAGTTTCACTAAATGTTCTATTATCAACTTGTTTGGGAAATACTGTAAATTCATCTGAATATCTAATATTAAATAATTCATTGAAACGCTCTAAAGCATTTTCCCATTCTAAATTTAAATAATTAATCCATAAATTAGTGGTTTCAGAACCAATTTCACGCATTAAATATTTTTTAATAAATAATGAGTCTATTTCTTCTGCATGTTCGAAAATTTTAGGATATTTTAATTTTTGTTCTTCACTCCATAATAAATTTGGTCTTATTTTAAGTTCTGGTGTTACTTCTAATAGATTTTTATACAATTCTGTAAAGAATGGTCTTTCTCCAGAATCATATAAAAAATTTGGAATTGTCATTTAAATCCTACTCCTTTCTTCAAATGAACCATCTAAATTATTAGGAATATTTGCTACATTAGAAATTTCATCGACTTTTACATTCCATTCTACTTGAATGTCTGTTCCATAAATTTTATTGAAATGTTCACACGCATATTCACGTGTCGATAAAGCCGATTTTCTTACTAATTGGATAACTTCATCATCCCCCATAGCCTCTTTTTCAACTATACGAGAATCTTTATCCCTCCTGTTTACCTGAATCCCTAACATTAATCTTATACGCGTATCAATATCCCATAAGTAATTTGTTAAACTTTCTCCAATAAAATCTACTTTGGTATTTAAAACATCTGTTATTTCAGTCGGATTTAATGAAGATTGAATAATAACTGGTTCAAATTCATAAATTGATTTGAAAGTATTTAAATCTGATAAAATTTTCTTTTCATTAGACTTAATTAACCATGGTGTGGATTGATGTAATAAATTTAATCTTGATGCAGAATCAACCCTTGATATCTGTTGGATTAAATAATCAATTTGTTTTAATGGTGACTTGTGTATATTATTATCCCAAATAATACATGAATTTTCCCAATTAAAACGTTTTGAATTTATTAAACCTGCTTTATCTCCAAGTGCTACACAATTCCATTCAGAAGGATAACCGTAAATATTGGAAAAAATATTTTGTGTGCTTACTGGTAAAGGAAACGGTTTTTCTAAAATATCAGGCATTGATACTATAGCACACATTCCCTCTTTAGCTAAAAAATATTCTGGATATTTAGGGATTATACTTTCATCAAACCCACTCCATTTAAATCTACTAATACATAATTTAAGATAATATTGTCTTAAATAACTTGTCCATATTTTAGATGTTATCTGATTTTTAGAATTTTTAACCATTTTAAAAATCACCTTCTACATTTTCTAATGTATAATCCATATATGAAACATCTTTATTCCAAAATGTAATACCATTGTATAAATCACTATTCATAGATTCACACGCATAAAGCGGTATTTCTCCACTAATAGCAGGTGAACTAACTTTAATATAATTAAATCTTTTTCTTGTAAATTCTGGTAACATGTAACATCTTGGATAATGACCAAAATATCTTACATCTTCTGCAACTCTTAAATACGTATCTCCATCTAATCTATTAATAATTGCGAAAACATTAGAATTATTAGATAAATTAGTCGCAAATACTCCTTGTCCTGATATGTGTTGAATTGCAGATTTATTTTGTAAATCGAATTCGTTTCTTGTTGTCTCTATTAATCCTGAAATTGCGGTTGTTGCTGCTCCTAATCCTACCGCTAACGGATTTCCACCTATGGACATGAAACCCATGGAATTTACCGTGCTTGAAATAATGCCTAATGCTGATGATAATCTACCACCCATAGCTAAATAATTCTGAAAAGCATCTCCTGAATAATCACAATTTACAGCATAAAATGGATATCTATTTCCGTAACCATTACCTATAATAAAATTATTAGAAGGCTCATATGTTGTATCGAAAGTTAAATAACTACATACTGATGTTGCACTTACCGCGGTATCAATAATAGCATTTACCGTGTTCATAGCAATACAAGAGTTAACTTCTGAACATGATAAATTAGATGAAATAAAATATCTTCTTACCGGAGACTGCCATAATGAAGGTTCATAAATTGGAGAATAATTAACTCCTTCTGTTGGTTGTTTTGGATAATAATCATCTTCAATAAATTTAAACGGTATCTTCTTATATGCTCTACAAGAAGACATTGTTAACATCGACATTACATAGTAATTAACACCATCTGGTGATGTTTGTTTTGTAGAAGATACTGTTTCTCCTGTATCCGGGTTTGTGAAAATTAATCTATCTCCAGATAAATAAGCTCCTAAAATTGGAACTGAAAAAACACCGGCTATATTTTCTGAATTTTCACATTCTGCGTAGAACCAACCACCACGCGCTAATAAACCTACTGGATTTTGTGAATATGGGGCAAACGCTAACTGTAATACATTAACCTGTTTTCCTGATACTTCACGCTGAACCCAATATACTAAAACCTGATAAGAATTATCTAAGTCTGTTGTTAAAGCATGAATATTTTCTGGTTCATAAAAGCCTGAATTTATCGGAATATTAGGTAGTCTTAAAGGTGTTCCAGAATCCCAACGTTTCATGTGTAATCTTTCCACGAAACATGGTTGGAATTGCCATTCACCCGCATAAGTTGTGAAATAATCAGGTTCTAATTTATATGCTACAACAGATTCATTTAAAACTGTAACATCAGAAACATAAAAATATTGATAACGAGAATCTTCAAGATTATTAAAATTTAATCTTACATATGATACATTAAATAAAGAATCTGTATTTGGTAAAGGATTAGATAATCTTAATTCTCTTTTTATTTTATCGTAAGCACACTCAATATGAGTTAATGGTAGCCTTACAGTATTATAATAAGTAAAAGCCTCTTGTTTAGAGTTAAAAAAAATTTTGTGATTTTTTAAATGAGGTTGAGCATATAATGCTGCTAAACACTTCATTTAAACCACCTTATGCAGTATCAAATGTAATAGCCGCAAAGTTTCTATAAGTTGCAATAGAATAAATTCCTTCAATTGTTAAGAAAGTATTAGTATATAATCCCTTTGCGTTATACTGTGATGTTCCTCTTACCTCTCTCGGAGTATATCTAAGTGCTCTACTATCACATACAATAGCGGAAATCTGATTTCCTGATGTGGGGTTATCTGTAGAACTATTAGAAGGTGTGGCAAAATCATCAATTAAAATAATGTCGGATAAAAGACCAATCTGTTCTAAGTTATAGACTCCAGAAAGATACTCACTCATTGTGATAAAATCACTTCTTCGAATGAATGCTACAGTATCATTAGAAATAGCAGTATCACCGGCTCTATTATAAGTAGATGAAGGCTCTCTAAAGTTCTGCTCTAAAACTCTAATCTTGTGAATTAAATCTTCTGCATATGTATCACTTGCTACATCAATAGTTTCTGTATAACAGTTATTAGTCATTCCACTATCAGGATTAGAATTATTAACAAACATAGAAAGGAACTTTTTCCATTTAGTTCTCATATCTAAGGTGTTCGACTCCTGAATAGCTCCATATTGTGCAGAAATAAAAGAACCAAATTCGGATTCAGAATGGAACGCTTTACTAATCTCATAATCGTGAATTGTAAGCGGATACTGGACAGAATCGTTAATTTTTGCATACATTACAACTGGAGGATTCTTGTAAATCTTAAATGGGTCGACTCCATCAGCGCCCCAAGTATTGGAACTTAAGGTATTCTCATATTTAATTGGTGTGATATATTTAACTTTATCAAATTCTTCAATTGCTCCAAAATTCATAATTGGCGCGTTAAATCTTGCAAACGGATTAAATACGGTATCAGTTGGAGAAACAACAATTCTACCAATTTTATCTACCATAGTATTAAGCCAACCTGTTAGATTTTCTGGAGAAGTTGACATGTTAGAACCAAAATAAGCCGGTTCAATTGATGCAAGTCTATCATTCCAAAATTTATCTGTGTTTGTATTAGTAAATACCATTTATTAATCACCTTTTAAAATGTATTTAGTAATCATTGAATCTACGAAAGATTCTAATGTTTCTGATTCTTCTTTTTCTTCTGTTAATGAATTGTCTTTATTTTTAATAGAATTAACTAATTTTCTATTAATTTCTCTTGATTCTTTTAGTTCTTCTTTAACTTTATTTAATTCATTAACTAACTCTTCAATTTCAAAATTATTGTTCTCTTTATTTTCTGATTCATCCATATTTACTTAGCTCCTTTTATGAAAAAATAGGTATAATGGGAGAACTAAAAAAGAAACCTATTTTTTCATTTTATCGATGTGAAAGATAATTGAAATCTTTTCACACCACACAAAGCGGTTAGATAGGTGATATGGTAACAGATGAATAACAAGGAATCGGAACTAAAACAACCGTTTGACAATGCATAACCGCTAACAGAACTATTGCAAGGGTATTTTTATTTTATTGAAACCTATCTAACCTTAATAAATGAGGTTTAATAGTTAATTACTTTTTCGTTTGGTTAATACGAAAGTAATACTCTGCTAAAACCTTCCAAGTTTAACCTATAGCAGTGTAAAAGCTATAACTATCTCCTCAATAGTATAGGTTTGGCTAAGTGAATATTTATATAATGGTTAATTTAATTGTATATAAATGTAACTGTTGTATGTAGTATATAAATCTATGTCTTGTATTAAGGTTTATAGTATATAAATACAGTTACCC